>ERZ1643250.852-NODE-852-length-29319-cov-14.374556_pt1 | contig 29319 bp, 20 predicted proteins | sample MGYA00579262_ERZ1643250 | MGnify/ENA primary metagenome ERZ1643250 (study PRJEB29033, sample SAMEA4952265) | chicken gut metagenome | biome: Broiler Chicken; feature: Gastrointestinal Tract; material: Caecum | place: Ireland | collected 2018 | study: Broiler... | reverse complement strand
TCACATCAAATTTACTGCTATAAGAAAGAGCAAATCCAGCCCGTCCAATAAAATCATGAAATCAGCAACACCATAAACTTCCTCCATTTCTTTTACCTGCCACATTTTTCTTCTTCTCCATCTGGCTTGTTTCTTATTTTGCAATATGATTTTATCTAAAATAATAAATGTGAACGAATGTTGCATTGCTGTGTTTTCCATTGGTTTTCTCAACTTTCTACTTTTTATGCGATTGCCTTCCTTGGATCATCGCTACGTTCTCCTGCAATCAGATAACTGTCCATCAGCTTCCGTCTGATTCTTTCATATTCTTTTTCTGTCAGAAGTTCCAAACGGAATAACTTTGCAAGCAAAGCTATTTTCTTTACATATTCCAGTTCTTTCCTCATTTCTTCTCCCCCTTTCCTCATGATTTTTCGGCATCACTCCTTTCGTCTGAAAATCTTGCACTTATTTTGGCTTCCATTTGTATTATCTGCTGTCAGTGTTATAACTGACCTCTATCAGATCTGGATCTGAAAACTGGCAGCTTCTTCTAGGGCATACCAGCCGTTGCCGGAGTATCTTCAACGCTCGCCTGAATATAAAATATTACAGGGTCGTGGCATCTGTGTTAGCAGATCATACAGCTCATTTCATTTTCAATGTTCAAACATTCGCTTTTATGCGAATCATATTATACTGTCATTATATTTCGCTTTTCCGTTAATGTCAAGCTTGTTATTCGCTTTTTAGCGAATGTTTCTGTTTACAAAACCGCATTATGAGGTTAAAATATTAATATCAATAAGAAAGCAGGGATCTGATATGACGATTGGAGATAAAATAAAAAAAATCCGGACATTCCGGAAAATGACACAGGCTGAACTTGGTGCAGCCCTTGGGTGGGGTGAAAAAGGGGCGAATCGTCTTGCCCAATATGAAACCAATTACCGGGTTCCCAAAAAAGAACTGGTAACAGAAATGGCTAAAATCCTGGATGTAAATCCATGGACACTATATGACGCCACAGCAATGAATGCTACCGAATTCATGGAGCTTCTGTTTTGGATAGACGAATTCAATCCGTCTGCAATCAACTTATTCCAAATGGAAACTTATCCCGGAGAAAAATGTAATTCTTCCGAAGATACCGCTGTCCGTTATCATGATAACGATAGCTGGCCTGCACATCCACCTGTGGGATTATGGATTAATTATGGACTTGTCAATGATTTCATGAAAGAATGGGTAATCCGGAAAGAAGAACTCAAATCCGGTAAAATTACAAAAGACGAGTATTTTGAATGGAAAATCAACTGGCCACAGACCTGTGATGATTGTGGGAAACATGAACCCCAAAAACAATGGAGAAATTTTTCTGCAGAAGTTAGCGAAACTTAGCAGAACCTAAAATTTTATATATTTAACTATTATTATGCATTAATAATCCTTTTTGTATACAAGAATTTTTGACTGGTTGATTATTTTTCCACCAGAAAACGATTTATACTAAAGTTTGCTTCGACTGGAAATCACGGCAATGAGTTGCAGATATTGTTATTACCTTTAATTCCTCCTATATCTTGAATACTAAGTTGGGGCTCAATATAAGGATTGGAGAAAAACTTCGACATAGCATTTTTCTCGCCATAGTCGGAACAATATCAAATTCGGAATAGTTCAATCCGCAGAATCCAGTATCCATCGCAGGGGCGAAGCAAAGTCATGGCAGTGTAAATCACTGCTATGACAGTTCCAGAATAGATGGATTTTTTGCAACAATGAACTTTATCGAATTTCTACATGCAATATAAAACGAGATACAATAAAGACTACCATATTTCGTTATGTCTTTATTTATTACAATCGAATGAAAATTTATAAATCTACCCCAGGCGGGTATCCGCCTGGGGTAGAGCGCTGCAGGAGAGGCGGTGTGAAACCTCTTCAGAATAGTCACTGAAAGAATTTAGTGCGTTTATATGACTACACTTTTTTGTCTCTTATAATTCTAGTACTTAAGATTTACCATTCACTAGGCATCTAACGAATAAAAACACATAAAAATGCCCCAACCAAGCCAGTTCATTATAAACCAGAAACACTGGGGTATGTAAAGCAATTCAGTTTTATACTACTCACTTCTTTTTCCTTATTCCGTAAATAAAAAGTCCGGCTAATAAAGAAGAAATATCAAAAAAAACTGCAAGTCCAAGTGAAAACCATGCTATAAACCAATATTTACCAAACAGTAAGAAGAATACTTTTTCAATGACATTAATATCTGAAACTTTATTTCTACGTAACTCAGCTAGTGTATCCATTTTTTCATTAATATCATATCCATCAATAAGTTCTGTATTGATTACGGTGTCATCTAATTCTTTTTTCTCATCTTCAGATAATTTAGGTATGTGCTGAATTAGATTCTCTAAGTTATATAATTTTGAGTACCATGCAGTTTTCCAAGAAGAATAATCATTCTCAAATGATTCTGATGTAGGATCAGGAATTAATATGTCATCCGTCACATGCTCCATCAAATATTTAATACCTGTATCATCATCATTAGACATGAGTTGTACTAAAGACGTATAATCTTTTACAATCACTGTCAATGTTTGAGTAATTTCAACTAATTCGCTATAATTATCAACGATATCCAAATTTGTTCCAAGGTCAACAATTGCGCTATTGAGTTCTGAAATATACTCCTCCAACATATCTGTATCTGGATTTGCCTTTAACATTTCTAAAAGAAATCCAGCAATTAAGGTTTCCTGAGAATCTTTATAATTCTTTAATGCATTTTTAGCTTCAGTTAACGCTGTTTTTGCCGCTTCATATTTATCTTTTTTTACTTCTCGATCAGAAACAGCCGTTTCCCAATCTGACTTTGCCGTTTCATATTTTTTCTCCCATTCATCCTGTCTATCGTGCCAAGTGGTGCCATTTCTAGAACTTGCATAGGAATCCATAACATCTTTAAAAGAGTCAGCATCATTTTGGGCTGTATCATATTCCTCTTTTGCAATGTCACAAGCATCCTGAGCTTCATTTACTGCATTTTCTAAGTCCTGTTTTGAAACCGAATTATTTTTACTCGAATCTACTGGATACTTATCCTGTAATTCGCCTAAGAGTTTACTTGCAATAATCTGCATAGCTTTAGTATCTTCAGTAATATAACTTTCTGTATCATTCAATATCTTCCTATAGGAAGAAGCAAGAATAGTATTGTCATCCACATATCCCGACTGATGCTCATATACTACATAGTTGCAGATATAAACAAATGAAAAAAAAGACGAACTACATAAAACTATTATATAAAATCCAATAATGATTCTTTGAAAAGTTGTAGTTTTATACGTTTTCTTTTCACTTCCTTTCTTTTCACCAAAACGATATTTCTTCTTTTCTCTATTAGGAGTATTCTCACCGATTCTGTTGAAATAGAATGGAAGTTTGAGATTGAATACAAATAAAATTGCCTGAATAGCAAAAGAAACAAGCGCCGCCTGCCATCCTTGACCAAATACATATTCACTTAATCCAGAGGCCGTTGCTTTCCACGAAACAATGGCAAAGGCAAATGCAGCAACTCTGATTATAGTAATACCAGTTACACCGCTTATCTTAATTTTATCTTTTGCTTTATTGTTAAAAGTTGAAGTAGTATTCACAATTACACCCCCTCGTCAGACTGGTTAGAAACAGCTTTTGCCGAATCACTCCCCTCTTCTTTATTTTCATCTCCTAGTTTAAACTCACCTTCATCCTCTAAAACAAATAAATAGAGTGTTCCAAAGAAGTCAGGAATAAATGTAACAAACTTTAACACCATAATAATTGAATTAAGGACGATATCAATAAGCATTCTAACTATTTCAACTATTCGCTCCGTAATTCTCGCTTTATCATTAACTTTTTTCAAAAATCCTCTTACATTATCTGGTTTCATCTCAACCAGTAATAATAAAGTAGCATGAGTCAACCTTAAAAAAATCACAAAGGCAATTCCGACAAAAAGAATTAATAAAGGTAATGCAAGGTATTCAGTACTATTGGTCAAACTATAGAACGAATCAATTGTTATACCTGTAAACTTGTATGCAAAACAACAGACAATTATATCCAAGACGGCGCTTAAGGCATATAACGGAATGGTATCCCCCTTTGCATCTTCCTTTAAAGAGTGCGAAAATGCTCGCATTCTTGATACTATAAGTCGAATCATTTCAATTAAGAAAATAATAGCAATAACAACCTCTAGAAGAATCATTATCACAGAGCCCGCATATTTTAAAAGGGAAACGGCAATTTCAAAAAAGTCATAATTCTGTCTTAAAATCCCATTCTTATATAAGATGCTAAACAGTGCCACCCCGGCACCTATGAGGATAATCAGAAATATAAAATACAGTACCATCCAAGTTTTACTATGTCTTGCATTTATAGTGTTATCAGGGGATGCACTTCCATCTTTTGACATTTGTGTACTATTACTATTATCTTCTCCTATTTTACTTGAATTAGGTAGGACATTTGAAGAAGAGGAGTATACGTTATCTGCAGCATTATCATATAGATATATTAGAAGCTTTGCGAAGAGAAGGATGAAAAGCACTCCACCAAGAACTATGATAATAAAAATCATAGGATCCACATTACGTAAAATGGGGACTAACGTTTTTATTTTCTCATAATCATAAAGCTTATTTGCAAATGCAATTACAGTTAAACCAGATAACACATTTACATCCATCCCTTTGCGGTCATTTCTAAAAATAATGTTGTAAAAACATAAAAATAAAAACACAACAGCCCCTATAGTCAATGCAAAACAAGCTTTACTATTATTACTTCCCCACCGATAAATAGCAAAGCATATTACTACAGTTATAATAATACAGCAAAACTGGTATAAGTAAAAAATAACGGTTTTTTTACTAGGATTCATATATCATCTCTCCCTTCATTAAGTCATGTCAGATAAATCATCTGCATTTTACGATTTCCCATTTCAATTTCCTACTTACAATGAATGCAAGTACTCAAATCATCAGCAAATTCGATAATCTCTTTATATACTTTAATTGTTCCAGAATTTTCTGTAATATAAAAAATCTCATCTGTTTGCTCCATGTTTTAAATAGTATTTCTTTTACATCATTAGTCACTTCTTTTTTTATACTGCACTGTATTTTTATACCCCATATGTTATATGCGTAATGCCAGCTTTAGCAATATCATGATACAATCCTGTCAGCATCAGATTATTCATCAATCCTTCCGGGATAATATTCTGCTTTTATCATGGATATACAAGTTACACAATAACTGTGCTGTGCCACAGTATCCGCATTCTAGTTCGCAGTTCCATTCCATCTGTACACTTCTGTCAAAGAATAGATCTTTTCAATGGTATTCATCTTTTTCCTTTCAAAAGTAAGTGTATATGCATATCCTATTCTGTCTCTTGTACACGAAACTGTTCTGATATTATGTGCTCCATCAAAAAATCTCTTGAAGATAAATTATAAATATGTATTTTTCTGATGTTCACAGCAGCAAATAGGTAAGTATAATTTTTCTATCTGCTGCATTCCTCCTCGTATAATCAAGTATTTTTTGTTGAAAATACGGGTTTTTCAGCCCTGTATATCTCAGAAAATAAGCCAGAGTTATAAACAGAACATTTCGATGTATCAAGTTCTGAAATAGCGAATGAAGGGTACACGAAATAAAATGGCTTTGACTTTCGCCTTACTGACCTTGTGTATATCCATTCCTCTATGGCAGCTAACCTCCTATATCCAACAGGAGCATCTCCATCTCCAGAAATCCTACTGCCTACCAATGACCAAGGAGCTACGCTCCTTTGCAGAGTCTTTGCCCTATGGTGATCATTCCTGCCGATTACTGGCTCATTCTTTGTATTGTTGATTACCGGCTCGCTTCCTGTATCAGCACTGTGATCAATGGACATTATCTGTTACATTCTGCTTTGTTCAGTGACCGCCCAGATAGCAATCTCCTGTATGGTTACTTGTTTCGTTTAGGCTGCCTGCAATTAGACTGCCGATCTTTTAATATCTCAGAGCATCTTTTTCGCATCATAGTCCATACCTTTCGTCAGCATTGCAAAAAAGACTCGGAGCAACTTTGCTGCTACAGCCATAAGTGACTGCATCTTCTTTAATGAGTTCCGCTTTCTGGTCATGCAGTAATAGTGCAGTTCATCGAATTTTGGTTTTTTTGCTACAAGCGACATCACACTCTCGAAGAACAGCTATCTAAGTCTCTTGTGACCTCATCTGCTCTCCCTTACTTAATAACTGATATTTCGCCTCTACTTCTTGATACTTACAAATTACCATGTTGTTTCCTCCCTATATTATGATATAATCTTATATATTGTATATCATATATTATATTATATGTCAATCAAAAAGCAAAAAATACTGCATAACCAACGCCTTAGTCATGCAGTATTTTCCAATTATATTCCGAACTATCTGAATACTTATTTCATACGTTCAAATATGTATTCGATTTTTAAAATTTCTAAAATATGGGGTTTCTCATTAAGTATTTCATGCCGTCTACGATATTCTTTATAAAAACCCGGAGTCATTTTTTCCTTGTAGATTACATATACTGCTTCCGCACAATAATGTGTCTTACAAAATCTCCTTAGTGGAATCCCAACACTATATTTTTTTTCCAGACTCTTTACAACGGAAGGGTAATCTGCATCTATTTCCGATGGTAAAAACCGCGCGTTAATACCTTCATCTAACAGAATAGATTCACACATTTTCTCAATAAGTTCTACCTCTTTTTTCTCCATGACCTCCTGCAACTGCCTGTATACCGGAAGTTCATTTTCATCCTCGGTATCCCAATGAATTTTTCCCATGATTCTGTACCTCCTGTCGATTGACCCGTACTAGCCAACCAATCTGTTTATTATTTTATAACTATTACTATTAATAATACATACTGTTATGGATCATTGCAATAAATTTAATATGCAGTCTCTCAGATATCTTTTCCTTGTCTTTTCATTGTCCATGTCATTTTCTGATTCTCCAATCTGTTTGACCAGATAAAAAATCTTCTGCAATAATACCAGACTCTTAGGATCATCTAGGCATTTATATAATCCTTTTGACGCATCATATAATTCTGGCTTTATATTCTCAAATTCTTCCGCCAATGTATCAGTGCAGGCCTCTTCCTCCAAATTGAACTCATCAGTAACAGTTGACTCATCAGTAAAATCAACCGAATATCCCGCCATCGCCAACAAATCCTCGTAAGTTATGCCCTCAAGATATGGCAACAATGCCTGCAAAGTACGTCTGTTAGGTTTTTTAGCTGTTCCATTCTCCAAACGACTTAACTGTGCCTGTGTAATGTCAAGCTTCTTTGCAAAAGATCTCTGTGATATGTTCAGGGAAATCCTTGCTTCCCGTATCCGCTGTGACAGTGGCTTTCTGTTTTCTGGCATGTCATTTTTATCTTTTGGCAATGCTTCAATTTTATCCACTTTTTTAACTCCTAACTGTATAAATAAATTTTTGGTTTTCTTCTCTCTTTATAGTTTAAGTAGAGACAGCATCTTGATTATATACAATATATCATTTTTTGTCAAATCTTTTCTTGCCTTTTTCGCAATAATGATATAATATATATCTATCATATCCAGACAGGAGGGGTATTTATGGCTAGAAAGAAAATAAACAGTGGTTTTGTAACACAAACCTTTGACCGCGAAAGCAGAATATTGAAATATTTCCCTGAAGATTACAAATACTTTTTTGAGACTCCACTTTTCGGAGCAAATGATTTTGAAAATAAGAGCACCTATATTCCTGATTCGGACATGGAACAACAACTTAATACCTTTTTCTCTTTTCCCAAAAGTTTACTGGCAATATTAATTGGATATAAAGGTATGGGGAAAAGTACAATATTAAAAAACGTTTTAAAAGTGCATGCTTCTGACATGTTGTCAATCATAAATGATAAGGTCATATTTTCAAAATTCAAATGGGACTATCCTTATTTCGAAGAAAATTCATACTGTTTCGAATATATTCTTCAAACCCTTATTTCTAGGCTATGTATGCAATACCATATTAACTGGATAAACGAAAAAGAATCTTTCTTCCAGTTTCTCACAAAGAATGACCCTAGTTTAATTTCTATAGACTGTCATTATGAACAAACTTTGGTTGAATTTTCAAAGAATAACCCAAAACTATATGAAGCACGCCGACTTCAATTCATATTACAGAAAGAAAAAATAAATCAATTTATATTGATAATTGATAATATAGAAGATTTAGGAGAAAATTCGCGATATTATTTAATTAAGCATCTGGTTGAATGCTTTCGTCTTCTTACAGAAGATTCCAGCCGACTACCTTCTGTAAAAGTTTTGTTTTCTTTTCGGCCGGACACCCTATATGCAACCCAGCAATACGGATGTTTTAAAGATAAAGAAATTGGTCTTTATCTTCTCCAGTCAAATACAATTAATTTGGAAAAGTATTTTAATTTGAAATTAAAAAATTATGACAAAAAGAAGGGGAATTACGAGATATGGAGCAAATGTCTTCCTCTTTTTATGAAGGTAAGTCAAAAACATAACCGCAAATATGATCAGATCATAAAAAAACTCTGCAATTACAGTGTTCCGGATTCCATGAAAATATACAGTAACATCCTATCAAATTCAAGATGGATGCATGATACCAATGCGGATTACTATGAAAAAGAGCATAATCAGGAATACTTTAATATCAATGATATTGTTGTTAATAATATCACTGTTATCCGTGCAATTTCCTGCCTGGAAGATGAAATGTTTATCTCAAAGAGACCTGTTCGTTCCTCTTTCGAAAATACAGTTTTCAAAGATTTTCAGGAAAATTCATCCGAAAATCCTTCTCCTATCTGTAATCTTCTGTATAGTACCCCAACAGAGGATTACAGCATAATTACCCTGTATATTATCAAGTTCTTTTACAACTATTGCCCATCAAATAATCTTTACGGTCACATATATCAAAAGAGTTGGGATATTGTCCGCATATTTTCAGAGATTTTTTATGGAATAGAAAATATAGAACAAAAAGTATATAATTGCATTTATTATCTTTTTGACATGAATATCCTTGGAAAAAGTTTAAAGACCAAACGTGGAGAAAGTACTAAGCTCACATCTCAAAGCCGCCTTTACTTAACGCCAAGAGGAGAAATCATGTGGGAAATGTTGAGCTGGGACACTGTCCTTCTCGAGTTATTCAGAGAAGATTATTACCGTGATTATTCTGAAGACACAAAAAATAATCCCTTCTGCAGCTATGTCCTAATGCAGCAGGGAAAGCAATATGAGATTTTTCTTGACTTGATTCGTATGATATCTGAATTACTTAAAAAAGAGGATGAATATAGAAACAAAGCTATAGAAAACGATACGATTACAAGCCTGAAAAGAAATTTCGGAGAGACTTGTATATGTGCGCAATTATTTGAAGGATTGAAACAATCCATGCTTTATTCTGGTTTAATAAAAGATAACACACTCAACCAGAAGTTCCTTAAGCTTCAGGCTACTATTAATTCTCGGTTATAGCCATCCTTTCATAGGATGAGATTTCCTTCGAGAGTATTCTAAATTTGTGTAAACTTCTACAAGACTTACCAGTTTGGAGATTTGTATTATTGCAAAGGCAATGTTCCTTTGCAAAAGCAGTCCTTGAAATACTATGGTCTACCACCTAAAAGAATCTGTCCTACATTATTAAGCGATAAATTCAAAAATATGCAAAATTAACCAGCTTCAAAACGATGATTATTATGGCGTGGCACAAAACCATTTGGATTTTGCTTATTTTAACCCGACGCTAATTTATGCAGAAGTTAGCGAAACTTAGCAGAACTTAAACTTTATTATGTATTTAACAATTATGGTATTAAAAAGCACTGAAACTCCTAAAATAATGGTTTTTCAGTGCTTTTTTGTATCATTTTTTCAAAATTACTACACACACAAATACTCAAACAAAACTTAGCGGAACTTAGATTATGCCCAATAAGGAATATATTTTTTGTATCTAGGTGCTGTATCAGGATCCATTACCTTAATATAACCACCATCAACAGCATTAGCAATAATTCTTGAAGCTTTTGACTTTTCTTTTTCTCCTAATCCAAAAATCTTACGTATATCAGCATTTGAAATTCCTTCAAAATTGACATATGCCAAACATGCCTGCATATAGCATGTCCTCATACGATCTTCCTTTGAAGTTAACTCAAAGGGCACCTTTGCAAACAATACTGCTTTTGTAAATTGATTATTCTGATTTTCAATTCTGGGAGCAAGCAACTCATTTTTACCTGTAGACTCAACTATCTTATCGTAGCCACTACCACGTTCTTCGCATATACCACATTTATGCATAAATCCAGCAATATTTTCATTTCGGGATATAGGAACAGAATCTACAATTCGTTCGATTGCTACCAAAGGTGCTCCGGCATTTGAAAACTCAATTCTGTTCTTAAATACTTCAACCATAGGATTGGTCCCTCGTTGTTGAAGATCCTGATGAATCATTGCATTAGCTAGCATTTCACGAATCGCAATCTCTGGAAAACTGACAATGGATTTTCTGGTAGCTTCTACTATAACCTCTTCCTGTGGAATAATTGTCATAATGTATTGGACTATTTCTTCATGTGAAAATGCATAACCGGTACAAAATTCCTTTTCCCTGATTGCATCCAGCCTGGAATTTTCTTTATACCAAATAACTCGAACAGATCTTCTATGCAAAGATTCAAATTTCTTCAAATCTTTTGCAATCATCAAAGCACCCATATTAGTAATATCCCATGTCCCGGCATCGTTTCTTTTTATAAATTTTTCATGCTGTAAGTCTTCCAATACTTTATCCCTGTTTCTTGGAATTGGCATTTCGAGTTTATCATAATACCTAGAATAATCCAGTAATGATATCATCTCATCCTCATCTAAACTTCCCATTGCAATTCTTAATTCATATGGTGTGCAATCAAAAGTCCTCCATAATTCCCGTTCTTTATCAGGATATTCTTTCAAATTCTTCTTATTTGTTCCAATTCGTATATATTCTACTCCTGAAAATTGAACCGGTTGTTTCTCAGCACATGGAATCTCCAATATAACAACTATTCCTTCATCCATAGGAACCTCAAAAAAGCGAAAGTTAATCCTTGGCGAAAGCATTCTGGAAAGCCACGCTTCTAATTCCTCATTTCCTTTTTTCATTTTTCGATACTGAAATTCAGTTCCCACAATTTTATGTGTCTCATCATCTATGCCCCAAATCAAATACGCTTTTGGCCGTTCGCATAGTGCAGCCGAATTGCTGAGGGCAGAAATATATTCACCAATCATTTGTGGTTGTTTATTATTGCATTTAAACTCTACCCACTCCGTCTCATCCGGTAGCTTGGCAAGTTCCCGTACAAGACTTTGCAGGTATTCAATTGACCGTGTTGTCACAATGCCACCTCCATTAACAATCCCTATATAGAGATTTCAACACAAATAATCAAAGAGATTATTTTATTCAAAATCTCTTATAGAAATATCTGTTACACTTTTTATCCCTGTAGGAATTTTCCGTATTGCTTCATCAATTTTATCTTTTTTCACAACCCATCTCTGTATAAATGGCTGATTACTTTGATATCGATTACCTAAACTGGTCCGATTTCCATAATAACATTCAAGTTGACCAATTTGCTCGCCATCTTTATTCAACAGTTTTTCACCATCTGAACCAATAGAAATATTCCACCCGAAAACTAAAAGTGCCTCTTTACTAAATCCACACAGAACATTGCTCTGTTTGAAACTCATTATTCCATTATGATGTAAAGTAATGTTAAAATGTATGTCTTCTATAAAATCCTGACTCTTCTGTAACAATAATCTAGAATTTCTTTCATATGCGTATGCTGCATATTGTGATTTCATCTCTGATAAATCCAAATATGTTAGAATGAAACCAAATATTTCTTTTTTATAAGTATAATCAACAACAGCTCCTGCAAGAACAACATCTTTTTCCGACACATTCTTATTAAGTATCTTTTCAATTTCGGACAACTGCTTTTCTTTGCTTAACTCAAGAAATTTATCAATATTACCAATCAATCTTCCATCATTATCAGACCATCTAGACGGAGAAATCAATAATGCATACGGTTCTGATGCAGAAAGAACTATGCGTGCTAATTCATTTTCTGCACCATCCCATCTACCTGATAACCAATCTTTATAAAGTACTCGAAAAAACGCAATATTCACTTCACCACAAACAACCTTACAACTAGTTGATGAACGATCTAATTTTATAAGTTTAGGAATTTTCGGGATATGTTCTGCATAATCAGCAGTTCTTCTTTCTACATCATCTAAATTTATTTCTAAACATTTTTCAATTCTCTCCTTCATTTCCATAACGCAATCGTATCCATTAATCCATGAATCATCCCTTATGGTTTTTATTATTTTTTTTATTCCATATATCGGAATTTCTGAAAAGAAACTCTTTTCCTCCATTAAATATCCCTGGAACTGTTCTGGCCACAACGTTTCCAACATAATATTAGAATACAATGCCACATTAAAATCATCATCTTTGCAATGCTTTTGAATAATCTCATATAGCAATGATCTACTATTTTTATCGAAATGCCATAACAGCTCATATAACATCATTAACCACTCTTTAGCTCTATAATGATAATTATCCCAATCCGTTTCTATATTTTCAATATAGTTTATATCGTTTCTTATCATTGCAAATAATCCCGTCAGTGCTATTTGAGCGGCATCTGCATCCTCTGACAAAATTAATACCTTCAGTATCTGATAGAACAATGTCTCTATACTATTTACCTCACTCCAGTCAATCAAATGATAATAATCATAATCCTCTATTTCTGGCTCACGAAAATGCCCAGCAGCTGTCATCCAACTCCTCTGCATATTTATAATTTCGTCCATTCCTTCCTTGCAAAATTGTTCTCCCTGCTGACACATTTTCCATCGAACCAACTCTGGTAAATCTGATTCTAAATAGGAATTATCTCTCTTTAAAACATCATTCAAATATTTACAAATCACCTGATCAGAAATATCCGGTGTGGATCTTTCAACCAAATATTCCAATAAACTATTATGGCTGATACTGAAAGAATCTTTCCTGAATTCATATCTGAGCAACTCATTAAAAATTTCTTCCGGCATTTCATCTTGGTCTATCAGTTTCTGTACTACTTCCTTTAATTCCGATGAACTCATAGAGTTCTCACCATTTGAAATGTATTTTTTAACAGCTTCAATTGATACACTACATGTGTCAACTGAACTTTCAAAGTCACACCATCTATCTGGAATGATATATTTGACCGGATCTGATGCTAAGTCCACATATGCTGGTCCATACTCGCTTAATTTTTTATATATAGATTTGATTCCTGCTTTTTCTGCACATAATTCTATTGCTTTCTGAAGTGAATAAATAGTTGAATGATTGTCTTCATTTCTCCAATCAAGAAGTCCAATACCTATTGCCCATATAGATAGTAACTCTGTTTTGCTCAATTTCGCATTCTTTAAATATCCAATTAGTCCATCTACAATATAGGAAGGCTGCTTAAATCCCTGAGCAAGATAATGGTTGTTTTTCATTATTTCTTTGACTTTCAGATATCCACCACTAAATATATCTGCAAATATTTTACTATTTAAAATATATTCAATACGGTTACTCCCAACTAATTCTATTTTATCTGAAATTTCTTTCACCGTTTTTGCATATTCATATATGAAGCTACCATTGCATTCAACTAGTGCATTGTACCATTTTAACAAATAATCTACTGTATATTCTTTATGTGATGCATATCCAATAATCGACCAACGAGCTTTTTCCAACGCACTAGAGATATCAATAATATTATCAGTATCGTATTTTACTTTCGCTGTACAAAAATTTTGAATAATCCTATTTCGATCACCTATACTTTCATTCCATACCTTTCCATCTTCTGCCAACCATTCATCGAACCATTCCTGAATGCGTTTTTTATCATCTTGATAATAGAAAATGCCTGCTTCTAATAACTGATTAACCGGATTCGCAGAAAATATGATTTTACACATTTCATCTACTGTGCTCTTGAATTCATTCGATACATTGCTTGACAATAGGATATATGCTTTAAGTATAAAAGTTCTTAAATAATAAGTTTCAAAGTCTCTCTCATTCGGCTTCCAATTTTTTATAAATAATCCAGTCATGAGCTGTTTTAATTCTACTGTATTATCAAAAAACTTCACTCCTGCATGTGTTGCAGATAACCATTTACCAATAAAGCACACATTGTTAAAATACATACCAAAATATACCCGATTAGAATGTTCATGTTTTTCCATATAGCGTTTTGTTACAGCGGATGCGACTATAGTTCTTGATTTCTTCTGCAAGTAAGACGCAACAACTGCATAAATACTGTAATACGTCATCAAATTTTCAATTTGCCTATCTGGTAGTTTAACATCTTTAATCAGATTCCATAGTTCTTCTTTGTAATTTTCTGTCCATTTCGGTGAATTTCCTACAATCTGCATAAAAGTTGCTAATAAAACTCCGATTTTATTTCTGGATAATCTATCATGAAGCACCATCTCTACACATTTAATATCAGCATATCGATTTTCTTCCAACAATTTCTTTACACCTTCTACAAGGGGGTCTATTAATAGCATTTCTAGTTTACCTAATGCCCCTGCAAGTTCTTTACTTGATAAAAACGTAAAAATATTTTTTAAAACACTTTCTGTTAAACGATATGCAAATCTACGATTAGTCTCAGACAACTCTCTCATGCCACATAAAATTGACCATTCCCCGGAACGGCATACACATTCTGCTAGATTATCAGCCACCTGCTGTAGTTGAGGAGAAAGGAATTCTTTTTCTTCCCCATCAGATACTAAATGAGTATATATTTGTACAATATTCAGCTCCGAAAACCAATTCTTAAATAGACTCTTGGCTCTTTTAAATTCTCCGCTATCATTCAAGCGTTTTGCCAAGCTTATAACTGTATCCAGCATATCTAAATTCCATGCAGATTCCGGCTGTACATAACATTCGTACGGATGAATATTTATCGAAATCAAACTTTTTCTAAAATTTGCTTCTTCTATTTCATAGCTACTTTTTTCAATTTGATCGATAGTCATATATCCCAAAGCTAAGCATCTCATTTGACACCAATCAATTGGTCTATGTGCAAGTATCCCCATTAAAATATCTTTAGATATTTCTCTAAGTTCGCTTATTTCAACACCATGAACATATGCTGAAATAATATAATCCGACGAATAGACCTTTGTAAATTCATCTGCTCGCCCAGCCAGCTTTAGAAAACGTAAAACATCACTATAATATGCTCTACTCTTCTCTTGCAATTTCAAATAATAATTCGCAAGTCCACTGTACACCTCCCGAACATGCTCTATATCTTGTCCTATTATTCCAGACAAATATACTCTAATGTCATTATGCAATATTGTATAATTCTCGCCATTTTCAATCAACAACGGTCTTAAAGCTTTCAACACATTTTTCCAACTAGATACAGATATGTTTTCTTCAGGAAAAAACTCCTTCATCTTCTCTGCATTAATAGGTTCATTAAAAAAAGCAAATACTCCTGCCATCTTATAATCTACAAATGGAATTTGCATGTTGCTCTTTACTGTATTCCATATCGATTGATAATATTCTTGAATATTTCCACTTAATTTTCTATTTTTTAATCTTCTTTCCAGCTCCACCGGATCGGGCTGTTGTATTGCTTCATATACGGCAAAAATTGCCGCTAATGTATTTCCCTGTGCATATTTGCCTATAAGATTTGCAATTTGTTGCTTGTAAGAAAAGCTTTTCTCTGGCATTCTATCCCCTACAAGTGCCAAAATATCTGATAGCTGTAATGGCGGAACGTGTATTTCTTTCACATTTTGCGAATTTTCAAACAACCACAACGGATAATTCCTATAGTCTTCCTTGGGCTGACCGGCCAAAAGAATTTTGACATTTGCAGGAATATATTCTGGATTCGGAAGCGTAGCCAAAAATGTTTCTTCAACAAAACCAGCTCTTGCCGCATGATCTATGCCATCTATAGCAATAATAAACGTGGTCCCTATGTCTTCCGCATATCTTGATGCTATATCAAAGAAGTTCTCCTTCATCTCTTCCAGTGTCATTAATCCATTAACAACAGGAACATTATATTTCTGTAATTTACCTTTCAAAAGTTTTCTAAGCTGATTAAAAAGTTCATTCCAGAAGTATGACTTTTCAACACGCTTTGAAACATCCATAGGCAGATACTCTTTGGATGGATCTATTGGTTCATATGCATAATACCTAATATTAACTACGCTATTTCTTTTACCACTAATTTTACTTACAATATTAGTTTTTCCTGTTCCCGGAATTCCTGACAAAAAAACAACTCTATTATTGCCATTTCTTAACTCTGTTTCCAACTCATTTACAAGAGCATTACGACTTTCAAAAAATGGTTCTGATGGAATTAAATCATGATTATATGAAACAGTGTTATCCTCCACAGAAAGAGCTGTATAAACATCTTCCGCCGTAATGCACGAAGATATTCTTCTCGATGTTGTCCATTTTCTTAATGCGTGATCCAATTTCATTAGTAATGTTTTAGCCACATCAATTTTTGCATTAAAAACGCATTGTAACCTTTTTAGTAAAACCTCTTTTATTTCTGTCAATCCCACTTGACTTGTTTCTATCTCTAAACAACGTAAAAATGACAATTTATCCTCATCTTTTTCAATATACTCCAGCTGTGATTTCCATTCGTTCCATGCTAATTCGTATTCAGGAAATTTAATTTCATCAAATTTCTTTACCTCTATAAGCTGTTTTTGCAGATTTTCCCAAAATCCTCGTAATGCAGGACGCTTAATACTATTATCTTCTCCTGCTGAAGACGCTCTATTTCCTGCTCTTCTGTTCGTAAATAAACACACTCTTGTTTTTTGATAATTATCCTTTTCATCGCTCCATGATTTAGCAAGCTCTCCAAGCAAGGAATATTTACTTTTTGAATTATCAATTGAAACAAGATTTCCAAATGTTAATGTATCATCAGCTCTTGTATGCTTAACCTGAATAAACAATGTTTCTCCATTCTCATATGTTACCACCACATCATCCAATCCTAATTTCACATTTGCTTGTAACTCTACGCATTTGATTCTGTTATCCGGATTAAGCATATCTATAATATACTGTTGTCCAACAGACCACTCATACCAATATGGATCTGCCATCCCTGGTTTTGTTTCGGCAGAATAGTTCATCTATTTTCCTCCAATCTTCCTCCAAATATTAGACTTGATGTAATATCATAAACAGGAAAAAACTTTGCACATTCAGTTTGTAAAATCAGCATAATGATTTATATTTGAATCGTAAAGATATAGTAAATTAAGGATGAATTTTTACAAATATTTTCAGTTCATTACCCTCAATCTACCACAACATCTAAAGCATATCTTTTTAATTCCCTCTACTATACATTTCCATTTTGTCCATATTAATCATTAACCTATATCCATACAGATTACTATTTTCCATATTTAACCGGTTCTTCAGCTACCATTTGCACTTTTTCGTCTCTATTTGTCTCACGATAATTCACCGTCCTCTTAGAACGCATTTCTCTATAAATTATACCAGCTAATGCACTCATTACAGCATCATACTTACCTTTATCTTCGAATAAAGATCCATAGCTATCCTGTGACTCCATATAGCTTTCCATCGCTGCATTTCCAAAAGCCGAAGGGAAAATACTTTCTGTAAAAATTCTTGGATCTGAGGTCCGAGCTGAACTGGCCAGTTTATCATTGGCAATCAGCTTATCATGTAATGCACCTAGCATTACCCGATCTCCGTCTGTGAACTGTCCTTTGTACTTCTCGTTAATCTTATCCAAAATTTCATCCAATGTGCTTTTCTGTCGGATTCCCTGTGCTCCTTGTTTTTTGGACGGAACATACTGCCCGTCAACTTTTTCCAATTTTATTGCACCCTCAAAAGTCTTCTGCAATTTATAGTATTCCAGTTTCAGCTTTCCCTCTAAATCAATCGGTTCTTCTTTTTCTTCCGGTAAAAGTCCAATCAAATAGCTAAGAAAGAGGTATTCCTTATGCATATCAGCGTCAAACATACGAACTACTTGTGTTATATAACTATACCATCGTAATAATTTTCTTACCTGTCTTCTAAACTGATAACGTTCTTCTGGATTTTTCAAGTTATATCTGTCTGCTACCGGTTTTAATACACTTGTCATTTTCCCCATCGCAGTTGCATCCTGCTTACCAGGATAATTCCATATATCAATAAATGCCTTGATATCATTTTCGTTATAAATTGCATAATCCAGAAGTTCTTTTTCTGTTTGATAAATCAGATCTACATTTACTTCCTGCTCAAGGCTTGTCTCCTGATAAAATGGCTGAAATGCTTCCAAAATATCTTCTTTTTTATTTGCAAAATCCAATACAAATGTATCTACTTTTCCAGGACATGTTCGATTTAAACGAGATAACGTCTGCACTGCTTTCACATTTTTCAATTTCTTGTCCACAATCATTGTATGTAACAGAGGTTCATCAAAACCAGTCTGATATTTTTCCGCAACTACCAAGATATTGAAATTATCATGAAATTCTTCCTTTGTCTGGCTTTCTGATATATGGCTTCCATCTTTCCTAACGTTCAACCCAGATTCTGTGTACTCTTCATCTCCATCCTGCACCATTCCGGAAAATGCAGCCAAAATATCCATATCTACATAACGCTGTTCTCTTATATATCTTTTGATTTCATGAAAATATCGAACTGCTGCCAGTCTTGAATCAGTGACAACCATCATTTTCCCTTTTCCACCGATTTTTTGTTTCGTAGTCTCTCTGAATGTTTCTACGATAATCTGTGATTTCTGGCTAATATTATATGGATGCAATTTTTCATATTTCTTTATAATCTTTGTTGCTCTGCTTTCTGGAAGCTCCGGATTTTCCGGTGTATCTTTTGCAATTTTGAAACAGGTACTGTAAGTCATATAATTCTGCAAAACATCCAGTATAAACCCTTCTTCTATCGCCTGTCTCATACTATAAATATGAAATGGATGAAAACTTCCATCTGTCCATTGACTTCCAAACATCTCCAGTGTTGCCGGTTTCGGAGTCGCAGTAAATGCAAAAAAGGATAAATTTGGATGCTTTCCATGTGTCAGCATCTCCTGAACAAGTTTATCATTTCTATCTATTTCATCTTCTGCTTTTCCTTCTATTTCCGCATATTCTCGCAATGCTGCTTCTGTATCAGCCAACGCCGCTTTCAGTTTCATTGCAGAGCTTCCTGTCTGTGAAGAATGAGCTTCATCTACTATAATCGCAAAATTTCTTCCGGCGACCTTATCCACTTCCTGATATATTATCGGGAATTTCTGTAATGTGGTTACAATAATTCTTGCACCGTTATTAATGGCATCTCTCAAATCTTTTGAGTTCTTTTTATCATCAATAGTCTCTACTGCCCCTATCGTATGGTCAAACCCCGAAATAGTCTCCTGTAACTGTTCATCTAACACGGTTCGATCTGTAACTACAACCACACTGCTGAAAACAGATGCGTCAGCAGAATCATGTAAGGATGCCAGTCTATATGCTGTCCAGGCAATAGAATTAGATTTTCCAGAACCTGCACTGTGCTGAATCAGGTAATTATGGCCAGCACCTTCCTTTTTCACATCTGCAATCAATTTGCGTACGACATCCAATTGATGATATCTTGGAAAAATCAATCTCTTCTTTTTCGTAACCTGTTCTGAGCCATCTGGCATTTGTTTCTTTTCTTCCTTCACCTGCAAATGAATAAACTTTTGGATTATATCCATCATACTGTCCTTCTGGAATACATACTCCCAGAAATATGATGTCGGATATCCTTCTGGATTCGCAGGATTTCCCTTGCCGCCATCATTGCCCGCACCATTAGAGCCCTGATTGAATGGAAGAAAATATGTGTTTTTTCCTTCCAACCTGGTTGTCATCCATACTTCCAACTGATCAATACAAAAATATCCTAAGATTCTCTTATTGAACTGAAAACATATTTCTCTTGGGTCACGATCATACATCCACTGACGTTTTGCATTATCAACGTTTTGTCCTGTATACTGATTCTTTAATTCCAGAGCAAATACCGGAATCCCATTTACCGCCAGAACCATATCAACAGAATTATGTGTATCACTGGAATAAAACCACTGTCTGTTGCAAGTAATTTCATTCTTTTCATACAGTACTTCCGATGTTTGATTTAATCCTGATTCCGGTTTAAAATAACATACTTTGAATGGAATGCCTCTATGTTTAAATCCATGCCGCAGTACAGAAATAAGCCCATCCATATCACAAGCATTGTTGAAAGCAAGGCAGAATTTCCGTTCTGGATCTACTTTATTCTGCAGCAAAAAGCGTTTCCATTCTTTCGGCTGTGTTCTCTGAACAAATCTCAATAGAGTATCTTTATAAACCCCAAGCTGTGGATTATACATATCGTTATTATGTGTGTATCCACCTGCCGGTGATAGGAAAAATTCTTCAATATCTGCCTCAAAGCGTTTCTCTGTTGTAACATCTACACTCAAGATTCTGGCACCTCCTTTTTTCCTGTGACATATTCGTAAATCAAAGATCTTTTATAATTCTTCAATTCATCAACAAATTTCTCTTTTTTTGTAATCAATCGATCAATTTGCGGTATTTTTTCATTTAAATATGCTGCAATTTCCTGTTGTTCTTTTCTAGGTGGAACTGGAAATAATATTGCAAAAAATCCCTGTGGATATAATCTAAGTCTTGACGCAGTTATTCCAGTAGAATATGCTGCATATGTAGCCACTAATGGCGGAATACGTAACAAATACTCAAGATAGTCAGCATCATACGTATCTGATTTTTGTCTATATGTATTATATGAGGGACTTATTACTCCATAATATTTTGATACCCCTATCGCACCTTGCCACATCCACATTGTATTAGCAGCAATATCTCCTTCATGGCATATTTTATAATCAACTAAAGATTCCGACATAAACATATTTACATTTTTATTTTTTCTTGGTGTTACACCTGTTATATGAGATACCGTTAGCAGCTCCTCTTCTCCAGTTGTAGAACGCTCATTTATTTCTATAAACAAGTTTTTTCCTCTTTGTACTTTCCAGTCTTGTGGAATTTTTCCTATCCAATTAATGTCACACTCCTTCATTAATCGCTCTGGTACAATTCCTTTAGTTACTGCTTGTGTTATTACTGATTGTTTTATTTTTTTATAATCCTCAACGGATTCTTCTATCTTTTTCATAATAAAATCTATTTTTTTTAGCTTTTCATCTAGAAATCTTGCAATCTTGTTTTGCATCTCATAATCTGTACTTGCAATAACATTTTTATACACCTGTGCAACTGTAAGGAATGCTTGATTTGTTGAACCCACTGCGTCATCTTCAAGTTTCTTTTGCTGTGACACCATTGCATAATAAAGGAACTTAGAATCACAACTCTTCTTTGCTCTAATAACCATTAAATGACCATCTGTAATATATTTTTTGTTGTTTTTTATATTCCAATATCCTATGCGTCCTACACTTCCCCCACCCAGCGTATTTAACAGTACATCCCCATATCTTAAAAATTCTTTTTCTTCTCTTTGACTATAAAATTTATCTTCTCCGTATTTAATATCAGAAAAATTCACCCCATTTGCTTGATTATTTTTCTGTCCAACTATATAATTCTCATTTTCTTTTTCCGAATACACCGGTGTTTTGCCTAAAAATATATTTTGCGTCATATTACACAACCGGATTAATTTCCAATCCTCCGGTATCTCTCCAATCCATTCAATCCCAGAATCTTTCATCTCTCTACTCATATCATTCCTCCCCGAACAAAGCATCCAAACTACTCTGGATATCCCGTTCCAATTCATGTAAACGTACTGCAATTTCTTCCACTGGTTCTGGTGCCTGATATTCATAGAAGTACTTTGTCATTGGAATCTCATATCCTTTTTTCGTTTTCTTTTCATCTATCCAGGCTTCTGGTGCATATGGTAATACTTCTCTCTTAAAATATTCCTCAATATCTTCTGTCAGTGGTACGTTTTCCGTATCACGCAGAGATGTATCGGCCACTGGTTTTCCCTTTTTTAATATAGTTTCGCCATTTTCATCTTTCTGTGGCTGTTCTACTACAATCTTCTGATATCCAAATTCTTCTGTATCGAATATTTTGCTCTGACAGTAAATACTGTCTTTTTCACCATATACTGCTCCATTTTCAAATGCTCCATATGCCTTTACAATCAAATCACGACATTTGTCAGTAATGTCATTTCTTTTCGTCCCGATACTTTTTCTTCTTGCTTCAAAACAGTGTGAGGCATCAATCAACTGTACCTTTCCTGCTCTGTGTACTGGTTTATTCTTGGAGCAAATCCAAATATACGTGCTGATACCGGTATTCATGAACATATCCGTACCTAACTGCACAATCGCATCCAGCCAGTCATTTTCCAGGATATATCTTCTGATTTCTGATGGTCCGCTTCCGGCATCTCCTGAAAATAATGGTGAGCCATTCTGAATAATTGCCATTTTCCCATTCGGTGCCAGCTTAGAAAGTCCATTCAGCACAAACAACTGCTGTCCATCCGATATCTTCGGAAGTCCCGGTGCAAATCTTCCCAATTCACCTTTTTTTGCTTCTGCTTCTACTGCTGCTTTTTCTCTTTTCCAGTCAATTCCGAACGGCGGATTTGAAATAATATACTGAAACTGATACCCACTAAACTGGTCTTCAGACAAAGTATCTCCAAATCTCATGTTATTTGGATCACCCCCACGAATCATCATATCTGCCTTTGCAATCGCAAATGTAGAGGGATTAAACTCCTGACCAAAGCAGGTAACTCCAATCTCCTTATTCAACTCCTGAATTCTTTCTTCCATACAGCTGAGCATCTGAGATGTTCCCATTGCCATATCGTACACTGTTACATTTCCACCCTTACTCAGATCTGCATCTGATAAAAGTAAATCAGTCATTAAGTAGATAATATCCCTGCTAGTAAAATGAGCTCCTGCCTCTTCGCCAAAAGATTCTGAAAATCGTTTTACTAGATCTTCAAAAATATATCCACAGTCTACTGCACTGATTTTATCTGGTCCCAAATATCCTTTTTGTGAATTAAATTCTTTTATGACAAGATACAAAGTATTACTTTCTACCATTCTGCGGATAATATTATCAAAATCAAATTTTGCCAGCACATCCTGAACATTTGCTGAAAATCCATTCAGATAATCTCGAAAATTTGCTTCGATATTTTCTGGATCTGCCAGCAAAGACTCGAATGTATATTTACTGATGTTATAAAACTGATAACCAGAAGCTTTTGTCAAAAATCCATCAATAACGGCGAAGTTTTTCACTTTCTCATATTGTTCTAATACCGCTTTATGTGTTGGTAATAAACAATCATGAAATCTTTTTACTACTGTCATTGGTAAAATTACCAATCCATATTCATGCGGTTTAAACGGTCCCCGAAGCATATCTGCTACATTCCAGATCATTGTCGCTTTTTCTGCTATATTAGTTCCAACTACATCAAATTTATTATTCTCGTCCATTTATTTTTCCTCCGTATAAATATGTTCTAATTCTGCTGTTGCCTTTTCCAATTTGTATTTCAATTCTTTTATCTCATTTATCTTGGCATAATATTTATCTGCAACTATCTTCTGGCTTTTTAAGTCCGGCAATGGAATTGTTATTTTTTTCAATCCTTCAACCGGAAGGTTTAACAATGTAGCCCCTACTGCTACTCTAGATAAAGCCGCCTTTCCATTTTCACTTTCCAGATATGCCTTCAAAAAGTAAGGATTTATCTTATCTTCATCCAATTCAATAACATAAAGGTTACCATTTGCTAAAATCTTATTTCCTTCTTTTACGGATGCAATCGCCATTTTTACCGGAGATACATTTTTTGAAATTACGAGACTTCCATTTTTTATACAATATTTCTCGTATTTTGGATCCATTTCTTTCAAATAAGGAAGATCATCACTAATAATACCATCCTGTAAATTTGCCAGCATCAAATACTGCATATTCGTTGGTTCATCTGATACAATTTCATCTAAAATCGTTGCTTTAATCTGTGCCCCTCTTGTTATGTTCTTTATCACAGATTCAAATGGTACACCGTTTTTTATAACCATCTCTTTTTGAAGATATCTTGATGGATTAAGAGTGTATTCATTTTCTGCCACCTCTTTGACTGAAACCAGCTTTGAGTTATCGTCATCTGTATTTAGCAATTCAATAATTTTAGAAACATTTTCATCACTAAGGACATTCTGTCTTCGTCCAACAGATACCATCTCCGTTGCATCTATCATTCTTATATTTTTATTATTTCTGCTTAATACCAGTAGGGAACATGCAATTCCTGTATTCAAGTACAAATTGGAGGGAAGTGCAATCACCGCTTCAACAAATCCTTTTTTTACAATTTTTTCACGAATTACTGTATTGATTCCACCGTTCCAGGTTACTCCATTACTCACTGAAACAACCGCTTTTCCATTTTTGTTGAGATGATTTATGACATTTATAATAAATACCCAGTCTCCAGCTACCGTTCTCTGTACTTCCGGTATAACATCATATATTGCCTTTAATCCCTCGCTGTTTCCAATGCTATCCTTTGTCTTTATCCCCCAAGGATAATCACAGAATATTTTGTCAAACATCAGATTATCATCTATGTCCAGAACTGATTTTCGCTCAATTTTTACCCGATCAGAAATTAATTCCGTCCTGATTTCTGCCACTTCTTTGACCTCAGTTACAAGCTCCACTCCATAAAACTGTGATTCTGGATTCTTTTCTATAGCACTCATTAGAAATGTTCCAATTCCACTACAGAAATCAGCTACTTTATCATTGGAAATTTTAAGTATCTCATTTGTCAACTTTACAACACTCTGTGGAGTTTCACATTCCCCCGTAGATTTATTTCCTTGCAATGGCCACCACAATACTACTGCTAAAAGTGTATCTTCCGAATATGTTTCTCCGAATTCTATTGCCATATTCCATAAATTTTCAATATTTCTTTTTATAAAACTGACTCTTTCCGATGAAAAAGTCAGTTCCACATATTCTATCAATTGATGCACATCATTTACCTTATTTTTTAAAGATAAATATGCCACATACGATAAACAAAATCCTCCATACAGGGATGCATTTCCAAGATCTCTCATCCTGTTTGAAATATTCCAACTAATTTCTTCAACTTTCAAGCCTTCTTTTTCTTTTAACTCTTTAACTGAAACATTCAACCTCGTCCCCTCCTTTGGTTATTCACAATCAATTTTCGTATATTCACTATACCATCCACCGATTTGATTGTCAATAATCAAATTTGGTTTTTTATAACCATAAATAATTTCTAATATAATTCCTTATTATCACGGTAATAAATTTTTATTTCCATGGCAGCAATATTTATAATTCCCAAGAGCAATATAAGATTTATCGGAATATATTTTCTCACTACATCACCTAATACAGCAATCAACGATAAGCTGATAAGTAGAATCCATGTAGAGTTTTTGTCCCATACTTTCCGATACCGCTCTATTTTTCTCAACACAAATATCTCACCACTTATTCCTAATCCCCAAAAAATAAAAACAGCCATAACTCTCAAAAACCATGACCATTCTGCTGAAAAATATTCTCTCTCACCTAAGATATTTAATTCTGATGGACGGATCACCCCCTCCACATACCGGCACAAAAGCAGCAATGGCACAGTTATACTCGCAATTAAATCTTTTTGAAATATTGCATTTTTTATTACCGCAAATAAAATCAAAATTATATAAACTATCATCCAGAATTTTTCCTTTTCTTTCATTTCATTTTTCAGCTTTTTAATTTCCTGATCTTTTTTTTCCATCACTGTCTTCACTTTCTCTTGTGCATAATTAGACTGATATTCTATTCTTCTAGCTTTCTTTTCTGCTTCTCTCTGTTTCCTCTGTGCTTCATCCACTGCTTCAACAGATGATTTATTCACCTGTATCTGCAATTTAAAGTTCCGGGCCTGAACGTCTTTTATTCTTTCTTCGAGCTGCTCTTGCTCTTTCCTGCTCAGCAATCCGTTCCTGTTCCGCAGATCGTCGTTGCTTCTCTGCAGAGACTGACTGATATTCTGCGTTTTGGACAATTCGATTTGCAGTTTCTGATTTTCCTCGGTTAACTTCTGAAGCTCGTCTTGCAGCTTCTGACTTTCGGATGAGAGACTCTGAATCCCTTCTCGAAACTCTCTGATTCGTTCCATACATTTCTGTATCAATTCTCGATCTTTTGTCTGGGCTTTCAACAATTCGTCCCTCTCTGCAGTCACCTTCGACAGAGCCTCCGTCTGTTCCTGCGACAGCTTCTTCCACTTGTCGATAGTATCGTGTGAGATCGGCATCAACTGTGTCATCTCCGAGGATACCACGGTTTTCTTTTTGTTCATTTCTGATAAATTCATCCTCTAATTCTCCCTTACTGATTTTTAAATAAAAAGTCTTAGAAAGGTTGCTGTCACGTACCTTCTTCCCTTCCTGATTCTGAAACGTGATATGCTTTCTTTTCTCTGTCCAATTCACGCTCCATCCTGCATTCTTCATTTCTCTGATAAATTGCTCCCGGCTGGTGCAATACTCCATCACATTCAGCACAGCCATGGCACAATCCGCCACATAACTATCCTTTGCATGGTTACGAAACAGATTGTATTTGTCTTTGCTCCATGCGATCACTTCTCCGTTTTGAATCTGACTGCCATCAAAATGCTTGCCTTTTTCCGCTATGGATAGTCCGCGTTCCCGGCACATCCGATTCGTCAGCTGCTTCATACGTTCCAGATCTTTTCTGGAATTATGCAGTTTTTTCCCATTTACGTAGCTTACAGAATTGGTAACTATATGGCAGTGAATATGGTCTTTATCCTTGTGAACACTGACAACTGTCTGAAAACCGGCAAACCATTTTTCAGCAAATTCTATTCCAAATTCCAAAGCCTGCTCAGGTGTGATTTTCTCATCTTTATGCCAGGAAATCACATTATGGGAATACATCCGACCGGAATCCTTCCCCCATAATCGTTTTTCCGCTAAAAATGACTGATATACCAGATCATAATTTACTTTCTCATACGGATACGGCCCTATGAAATGAACAAGATGCTGCTCCGTTTTTCCCTCCCGCAAAACATACTCGATACAGTTTCTCATTGCCCCATGGGAATTTATCCGCTTATTAATTGTCTTATTGATTGCCATATTGTTTCACACTCCTTCCGATATCCAGATATATTTTCACTGAGGCTGTTCAGCGCATCTGCTCTGGGATAAAAGCCGCCGGCATTCATATGATGTGCGATCTGGTTGATATTGGTTGTTGCACCTCGCAGCAGACGGTTTGTTTCCCCAAGCCTTTGATTTAATACATTCAATTCTTCTTTTACCTCTGCTGACATAAGATCCACATTTTCAATTGCAGCAAGTATCACTGCCTGCTGTGTCTGCCCCGATGCTTTGATCTTTTGCTGAAGAAGGGCATATTCTTTCTCATTCATCCGTATCGTAACGGTATGGTTTCTTTTTCTCATAATCCTTTCACTCCTTCCATAATCTACACTGTTATTTCTATGCACTTCCAACTACGAGGGGATTCCATAAGGGTGCTAAACATCCAGTGGATGTTTGCTCAGCACCGACCGAAGCGGAGCGAAGACAATGAAATCTTCCCCTTTGGTGGGTGCAGGGCAAAGCCCTAGTCAATCTATGAATCTGTGAATGGAATGTCCGGTGGACATTTCAGGAACAGAACTTCATAGCATTGGCGGCCAGGGTTCCAAGGGACAGCGTCCTTTGGCAAGTTTAGGAACAGCCCCTAGGCTGATTCCGGTGCATAGTGGCTTGCCACTTTGCGAAACTTGCCTGTCATCTGCTGCCATTCCATACGTGCTGATTGCTTCTGCCTTCCTTCACACATCTAAAAGAAAGGCAGGAAGATGACAGTGGTTTTGTGGGATGCAAAAAGGATGTGAAGGAAATGGAAGTTCTCACCTTTCCAGAGAATTTCTATTTCCGGAATGTCTTTTGGGCATCCCACTCCGGTGCACAGTACCGGACAATCATGTGCCGTATCCGGCACCTAAACAGACATATCTGCCTGTACTTTTTGTACATCCTGCCAATCTCTACCGTTCACCGCACTCTTTTCCACTACCAAGGAACAAAAATAGCAGTTAAAAACAATAACCGTTTTTTCCCCGGTAAATTGTTTCAACTGCTATGATCTTTTACTGCTATTATTCCATTGTCCATTCATCAAATTCTGTTAAACTTCCATCCAAGCTGATCCACTTTTCAAAAGTGCTGAAGCTCTTCCAACTCTTTCTCCAATTTCTCAATACGATGGTGCTGATACCAGATTACCCCTGGAAGACCTGCAGCCATAAGAAAGGCACAAACCAACACCTTCAAAGCATCCCATCTGGATTCTATTCCACTCATGGAAAATCCGCACACAAGATTAACGAATAGGAAATAAAAATATCCGCAAAATAAAGCTGTACTAAACATCCCTTTTAAAATTTTCCACATTTTAATTCCCATCTTTACACCTCCTCAAAATAAGTTTAGCGATTTTTTCGCTAAATATCAATAGTGAATATTTCGCTAAGATATTATGAATCCATGAGGTGAAAATAATGTATAGTAGAATCCGAAATCTAAGAGAAGATCGTGATCTCACGCAAAAACAAATGGGCGAGATCTTAAATTGCAGTCAACGTATTTACAGTAATTATGAATGCGGCGATGTAGACATTCCCACACAAATCCTGATCAAACTGGCCAAATTTCATAAAACCAGCATTGATTATCTGCTTGAACTCACAGATGACAAACGCCCCTACCCCCGTAAAAAGGATGGAAATCAATAGATTCTGCCCGGATTCTCGTTCCGGGCAGTTT
>ERZ1643250.850-NODE-850-length-29359-cov-7.062927_pt1 | contig 29359 bp, 31 predicted proteins | sample MGYA00579262_ERZ1643250 | MGnify/ENA primary metagenome ERZ1643250 (study PRJEB29033, sample SAMEA4952265) | chicken gut metagenome | biome: Broiler Chicken; feature: Gastrointestinal Tract; material: Caecum | place: Ireland | collected 2018 | study: Broiler... | reverse complement strand
CGCACATGCCTCCGGAGGGCATTGCTCTATCCACTGAGCTACAGACGCATTCCGGCTGATTGAGGGAACGCTTTTCGCATCCCCTCTTCAACAGCCTTAATTATCCTAGCATAGTTTCCCGAAAATGTAAAGAGATTTTATATTCTCCGGTTCTTTTTCTTGTTTCTCAACGCCTTTGCCACAGCCGCAGAAATTCCCGCTGCAGCCGACGCAGCCGCCAGCAAAACACTCCCCTTAAGTTCCGCCGGCCGGTCTCCTGTTTTTACCGCAGGTTCCGCTTTTGAGAGAACTTCAACCGTCTGGCCCTTATCATTTCGGTCATCATGGGATGAAATCAGCTCCTCGCCCAGATACAGATACTCACATACTACAAGCCGCCTTCCCGCAAGGCTCCCGGTCTCTGCTGAAAATTCCATCCCGACCGACGTTTCAGACTGCTTTGGCGTAAATTTTATTTCAGCCTCCACCGGGCGTCCGTCAAGTACCAGAGGCTCTCCCGTCTCCGCGTCCTTTACGACCCCTTTCAGCATATACACGGTTCCTTCATTTAAGTACGCCAGCTCAACCTCGTCCGCAATCACAGTTTCCTCTCCCGCACGGATGCATTTGCCGCCGCTTTCTTTCCAGACCGCAGTCGTGTCTCTGATCTCTGACCGGTAGTTCTCAAGTTCCACTTTCACGCCCTCTCCAGAACTGTCTTCCACCATCACCTCATATGGTTCATCCGGGAGCATATAGCCTGCAGGGACTTTTTTCTCCACAAGTTCATATTTACCTGGAAATAATTCTTCCGATTCTGCTTTCCCCTCTTGATCCGTTATCAGGGTTCCCGCTGTCTCCCCGGCGGTAAGACGCACGGTACCGTCAGGTGTTACGATATCCTCCTTTGCCAGAATATCAAAACACACCCCTTCTATCCCTTCACCAGATGAAGCGTCTGTTTTACTAAGATGTATCTTTTCCTTAACAGGTTCATTTTCAAACTCCACCTCCAGAGGCTCATCCCAGTTGTGCCCTTCCGTGATCCGAAACTCCACGGGATTTTCACTCAGGCGATAGCCGCCGGGGGGAAGGATTTCCCGGAAATAATAGACTCCCGCCGGCAGCTTTTCCGGCAGGATAAAGCTGCCGCTTCCATCTGTAGAGAAAATGTTATATTCCATATGGGCAGGATAGTGCTGTTTCATCGTCATCGGCTTTTTATCCTCGTCCAGGAGTTCAAACTGCGCTCCCTGCACCGGGACAGTCTTGCCTGTCGTACTGTCTTTCTTGACCAGCTTTACAGGGGAAAATATCTGTTTATTCTCAAGAATGTAATACAAGGTCTCCCCCTCCTCATCTATCGTCACTTCAAAATCCTCTGCAGGCTTGAGTCCATCGGGCGTATTTTCCTCGTGCACCGTATAGGTATCGTAAACCAGCCCGTGCCTTTCCGCCTGGGAACCGCCCTGTCTGGTAGACGCATATCCGTTTTCATCTGTCACGATAGTCACAGACTCTCCTGTAGTCTTTGACGTTATGGTAAAACGGATCCCTCCGAGTGATGTCTTCTGATCTTCTTCGGGATCGGTATCCTCCCGGAATTTCACGATCTGGATATGGCCTCTTATAACCTTATCCGGCACCTTCGGAGCCTGAAATATCGTGTCCGTCTCTCCCGCTCCTGTTTCCGTTATCCTGCTCACAGCCACTTCACTGTTGAGCAGATAACCCCGGGGCGCTTTTGTCTCCTGAAAGGTTACTGTTCCGAGAGGAAGCACGGTTGCTTCCGAAGCACTGTGATAAAAAGCATCTCCGCTCACCTTCGCCTCTTCCGAAAGCATTACCCGCCCCTTTTCATCGGATCTGAGAATCCAGGTTCTCTCAGCTTCGATTCCTTTCTCCGCCGGATCTGTGTCATAGTATCCGGGATAAAATCTCACAGTAAACCAAGCGTCTGACAGTACTGCACTGCCCTGCGCCTGTGCTTTTCCTGTATCCGCATCCGTTTTCTCCAGAACCAGGCCGGCCGGATAATAGCGGGGCGGATTATGGCACGTATATCTGCACACAGAGGCTTCCCTCACTGCAATGTCTGCTCTTTCCTGATCCAGCGCATACCCTTTCGGACTCTTCAGCTCTCTCACCTCATAAACGCCGATCCTTACATTATCTACTCTTCCATAGCCGTCTGCATTTGTAGAAATGCGGTAAGACGGAGTCTCCGATCCCGGGCGGAACAGTCCGAACTCTGCCCCGGCCAGAGAATAGCAATCATTGCCGTCCGTCCACTCCGGCTGGCCGGATTCTTTGTATATTTCCACACTGCCGGTCAGATCCTCCCCGGTTCCGCCCATCACCTGCCCGGAGCCTCCTGTATTAAACAGAAATGCATTGAAATATTCGGGAGGCTCCGGCATACTTTTTATCCTTTCCGCTTTCTGCTTCAGGGAGGCGGCCTGTTCTCCTGACAGCCCTGTAAATGATTCATCGTCTCCCGAATAGAGATAGGCGGCGATGCAATGGCTCATTCCATATTCGTCGTCCCTTACCAGCTTCCCCGTGAAGCCCAGATAACCGTATCTTTCCACATATGTCTGGTAGCCCGGTCCCCCGTAGACATAGTAAAGCCCTTTTCTCAGATCCCCATTTCCCAGCCGTTCCGCCTTATATTCCCCCGAAGTAAGCCAGGGTTTCCGGGGTTCCAGACAGTAGGCTGTCTTCCCCTCTACTGTATAATAATGGGTACAGTAGCTGCCATAATATATCATTTCACCCATTACCAGGCTCACCGTCTCCGCACTGCTCCGTGCCGAGGCCGTTTCCCCGGTTCCCTCTGCCTGTACAGCCCGGGTTCCGGCCGGCGCTGCCTCAGCGCCCATAAACAGAATTGCCGCCACAAGGAAGACGACGCACTTTTTGATCCACTGTTTCATATACAGCCCTCCTCCCTCCGGGCACTGCCGGGCTGGAGTACATCGATCCTCCGGTCATAATAATAGGCTCTGTCGCTGAGCACTTCCTCGGGAGCCACCTGAGTCCGGTTGACTTCCGCTACCATCTCATCCATGTCGCGGCATCCGACCCCTGCCGAGACAGGCACGATCACAACTTCATGGACACTGCTCGGCAATACATAAAAATCCTCTCCCAAAATCCCTCCGATCATTTCAAGTACATGGGGATAAGCGATGCAGGCCGCTCCGTAGCTGCGGATTCTGTTTGAAAGCACATACATACTGTCTCTTTGCATTTCCGGTTCAGACAGCAGATTTTCCGCTCTGTCCGTGAACGTTTTCTGTTCGATACATTCTTTCAGGGCATGACGCATGGTAAAAAATTCTGCCGGAAGCAGCTGTTTGACATTTTCCACAGCCGCGTCCCAGAGCGCGCTGCCCTCTATGCCCCAGCGCTTTATATGACTGTATTTTACCGGCATCGCCGCTGTCCCATTGCAGTTTATTTCAATAAGCACATAAAAAACTACTGACAGATCCAAAAATGTCCTGTGCGGAACATCTCTGAGAAATTCCCCGTTCTTACCCGTGTTGATCAGCTTGAATACAATTCTGTCCTTTACCCCTTCATAGTCCAGAAGCCCGCTGCAGTCCCACGATTCTTCCCTCCGTATGCTCTGATAAAACTCCACCAAAGCATGTACTGTTTCCTCCATCGTCCTCCCCTTCCTGTATTGTTCGTAATACTCTTCCAGGTAGATCGTAGGAGAAATATTCACGCCGGGCGTCTCGATCACAACGCCTGTCCGTTCTGTTCCATTGTTTTTCACTGCCGTATAGCAGGAAGCCTTAACACCACCTTCCATTATCTGGTTAAGATTTTTCTCCACCGCGCTCACAAACTGCTGATAATTCATTTTTCTCCTTTCTTTACGCGGTTCATTTAGTTTAAGCGAGAAAACCGGTACGAACTGTACCTTTGAAAAATATGTAAAACTGATTTGAATAAATAATATGTGCTTTTGATTATAGACGAGGGGCTGTGAAAAAGCAATGGTGCATTTTTCACAAAAAGAAAAGAGATGCTGCAGTCTCTGCCTGTGGCAGATCCCGCAACATCTCCTGTTTCCGCATTACTCTCCCACAAAAATCTGTGGAAAAGTCTGTTTCCCGACAGATCAGACTCTGGACAGATATTCTCCAGATCTCGTGTCGATCTTCAGAACATCCCCTGTTTCACAGAAAAGAGGAACCATTACAACAGCGCCCGTCTCCACTGTGGCAGGCTTTGTTGCCCCCTGTGCCGTATCTCCCTTGAATCCGGGCTCTGTCTCTGTGATAGCCAGTTCAACAAACAGAGGCGGCTCAACAGAGAATACATTCCCTTTATGAGAGCAGATCTTTACCGTCTCGTTCTCTTTTACAAACTTCAGAGCATCGCCTACAACATCGGCATTCAGCGCGATCTGATCATATGTCTCCATGTCCATGAAGTTGTACAGATCGCCGTCCTGATACAGATACTGCATATCTTTTCTGTCAATGTGTGCATTTTCAAATTTCTCAGTAGGACGGAAAGTCTTCTCAACAACACCGCCGCTGATGATATTTTTCAGCTTAGTTCTTACAAAAGCCGCACCTTTTCCCGGTTTTACATGCTGAAATTCCATGATCTGATAAATATTTCCGTCAATTTCCACGGTTAAGCCGTTCTTAAAATCTCCTGCTGAAACCATCTGTTTTCCTCCTTCAATTACGCCTTTACCCGGCGCTCCGCTTTATACATTCTATAATAGATTTCCCTATTTTTCAATCCTTTTTTTACCTGCCGCCCGATTCCCGTCATTTTCTGTCGGTTCCGCCGCTCTTCTTCCTTCTGTAAAAATAAAGCACCAGCTTTTCCAGATATCTTTTCAGTATGATCTGTATCTCTTCTTTCGGATGGATCGGCCGGACAAGAATATTGTGTATCCCCGCCCTTTTTGCGCCCCACACATCTGTAAAAAGCTGATCTCCCACAAAAAGCGTATTTTCCCTGTCAGTCCCCATGATCTCCATCGCCCGGATATAGTTCTTTGTGGAAGGCTTATGGGCATTATATATATAGTTTGTCTGAATATCCTGATTAAACATTTTTACTCTTGCTTCCTGATTATTGGAGATCAGGCAGGACGCAAATCCGATCTTTTCCAGTCTCTGAAAAAGTTTCCTTGCCCTCTCGTCCGCAGGTGCCCCGTGAGGCACAAGAGTGTTGTCGATATCGAAGATTACCCCCCGGTATCCTTCTTCATATAGTTTCTCAAACGGAATGATATACGTGGACGCCACATATTCATCCGGGAAAAATCTGTCAAACATTATTTTCCATCCAACTCCATCAACTTTGTGATCAGTTCCTCGCAGATCTGTAAAATCGTCTTGTTGTCTGTCTGTACCACTACATCGGCGGCAGCCTCATATTTCTCCCGCCGCTTTTCCATCAAATCTGCAATAAACTCTACGTTTTTATTTCCATCCAATATCGGCCTGTCATTGCTGTCCTTAACTCTCTCGTAGATTGTCTCCGGACTTGCCGTCAGCAGAACGACCCTGCCGTTTTTCTTCATCTCCGCCACATTTTCCTGCCTGAGGGCCACGCCGCCGCCGCAGGAAATAATACAGTTCTGCCGGGCCTGCAGTTCTTTGAGGAGGTTTGTCTCAAGATTTCTGAAATACTCTTCCCCGTATGTGGCAAAGATATCCGGTATCGCCATCTCTTCCCGCTCCGCGATCACCTGATCCATCTCTACCAGCTTCATATCAAACACTGTGCTCAGGTAATCCGAGATCGTGGATTTTCCCGCCCCCATAAATCCGATCAGGACGATATTGTAAGGGAACAGCTTTCGGGCCTGGATCCGCTTGCTGTTGCGGAGAATTCTCCGAAATACATCCTGGATCTCTTCCCGGTACTTGTTATCCTGCAATTTTTCGTCCAGCCTGCGCTGCTGCTTAGCCTCCTGTGCCGGCTGGAGTATGGGCATCCCATATGTTTCTTTATACGCCATGATCTTCTCGATAATTGAATTTCTCTCCACCAGAGCATCAATGATCCGGTCGTCACAGATGGCAAGCTGCTCACGGTACATTTCTAAATCGTTCATTTTCATCCTCCGTCTGTAAAGCAGACCTCAGGGATCTGCTTTTTCATAACCACAGGGGAACTCTCCTGCCGCGTTCACAAAGTACATCATATTATAACAACTTTCCCCTGCTATGGCAAGGATGAATCAATCCAGAATAATAGGGATGAACAATCTCCGCCAGTGGCGTGCCCATCCGCACCTCATCACCGGGATGGCACAGTCTCCGGTAAATTCCTCCTGCTGCTGTTCTCACAGAAATCAGTTCTTCCAGTTTCCTTATAATCTGAGAACAGACATAGAGCTGCTGTACCTCATTTCCCCGGATGCTTCCGACGATACATGCCGCCTTCTTCCCGTGTCCGAAACTGTAGCCGCTGACTGTAAGGTTCTCCCGGTACGGAGAATCCAGCCTGTAAATTTCCGTCTTTTTCATATTCCTTATGCCTCCCCTTCTTCTCTGCTTCCCAGTATTCTTCCAAGCAGTGATCCGCTGTATACCACCGGATATTCTCTTCTCGTAAACACCATTCCCGGTATCGGCGCCGTTACCGACTGTTCCACATTTCCGGCCAGCGGATTCAGGATTTCTCCCAGACGCCCAGTTCCTTCATTACATTCAGAATGCCTTCCACAAGCTGGAAAGATTGAAAAATCATTGAAAAACTTCTACCGGGCTTCATCACATCATTTCCCGCATCCGCTCCCAGCAGTCCGTTCACCATCTTAAGCGCCGTCGTTTTTCCGCACCCGGAGGAACCGATTATGGTAATAAACTCTCCTTTTTCGATGGACAGATTAAAATCCTCCAGTATCACTTTCTCCCCATATGCTTTGCGCACATGGCGAAATTCAATCGCCTTCTGCATTGTACCGCCTCCTTTTTGTACAGCTTTCTGTTTAAAACATCTTAAATCACCTTCGTCTTTTATATTGTCAAACTCTTTTCCATTTGCAGTATTATCATAACTCCAATTCTTATAATTAAAAAGTACGTACTTTCCTGTAACATAGTTACCTGAAGGTTACTTTTGTGCTCTTACCGGACCGGATTAATCGTACGGACAAGTCTTTGGATCTGTATCACATCTGCAGGCGTAATGGTCTTGATTTTCTTTACCGATACTGCACATTTTAAAATTTATAGTATAATAGTTTAAACCGATGAACCAAAGGAGCATATCAATGACAGATCATGAAAAGGAAATCAGCAGCCTCGCAGCAGAGTTTGAACGCTGCCGGAAGATCCTGCTGGCACTCGGCGACGAAAACCGCCAGCACCTTATTCTGGAAATGATGCAGATGGGAGAATGCGGCGGGGTCCGCGTAGGTGCAGTCACTGAAAAAACGCACCTCTCCCGGCCCGCCGTCTCCCATCATATCCAGATACTAAAGATGGATTTAAAAGAAGCAATGAAAGTACGACACAGTGTACGCCAGTATGAGGTCAGGCCTCTTGAAGCTGAAACTGTCTCGGAACTGGAAAAAGAAATCAGCATTTGCAACAAAGAAAGCGGGCTGCACATCCAGCTTGTAAAAAATGAGCCGAAGGCCTTCGACGGCTTTATGGCTCATTACGGAAAGTTCAGCGGGGTCACAAATTATATCGCCATGATCGGAAAGAAAGGGCCCGGCCTGGCTGAAGCATGCGGATACTACGGGGAGCGGCTTGTCCTCAAAGCACAGCAGCTTGGCCTCAATACATGCTGGACAGCCATGACTTATAATAAAATAAAAACCGCTTTTACCGTGGAAACCGACGAGAAGCTGTGCATCGTCATCGCCCTGGGATATGGGAAGACAAACGGTGTTCCTCGCAAGTCGAAATCTGTGGATGCCGTGGCAAAAGCAGACGGCCCCCTTCCCGACTGGTTCAAAGCCGGCGCTGAAGCCGCCCTGCTCGCCCCGACCGCCATGAATCAGCAGAAATTTACATTTACACTTAAAGGGAACGAAGTCTCTGCAAAGGCGGGGCTTGGTTTCTACACAAAAATCGACCTGGGGATCGTAAAATATCATTTTGAATACGGAGCGGGAACAGAAAACTTCACCTGGAAATAGCGTCCCTATATCCCGCTGCGGCTACAGTCAGAGCCTTGATTTTATTGCTTTATTTTCCAAATAGTTCTTCGGCCTCCCGCATATTTTCCATGATCGGGACATGGAACGGACATCTTGTCTCGCAGGCGCCGCAGCGGATGCATTCTCCGGCATGGTGTTCCAGAACTTCATAGTGTTCCCGGACAGTTTCCGGCACTTGCCCCTGTGCTCTGGCCAGGTTGAGGAATTTTGTCACCGACGCCACGTCGATCTTTTTGGGGCAGGGCGCGCAGTGGCTGCAGTACATACAGTGCCCCTCCCAGCTTATATTCGGGAAAGAAGCAAAGGCCGGCGCATAGTCCTTCTCCTCCTCCGAAGCATTCTCGTAAGCAATGCTTTCTCTGAGCTGTTCCACGCTGTGCGCTCCTGACAGAACGGTAGCCACCGCCGGACGTGTCAGGGCATAGTGCAGGCACTGGATGACAGTCAGGGCTTTTCCTGCCGGGGACAGCTTCTCATCCAGCAGATCTCCTCCGCCGAATGCCTTCATAACCGTTACGCCCACGCCAAGCCGCTGGCATGTCTCATAGAGTTCCTGCCGTTCAGGATCCATGTTCACCAGATGGCCTTCATAATTTTTCTCCGCCCAGAGTTCCTCCACATCTTCGCTTGCAGGCTGGAGATCATAGCAGGGATTCACGCTGAACATGAGCACTTCGACTACTCCGCTTCTGACTGCCGCCAAAGCGACTTCTGGGTTGTGGCTGCTCAGGCCGATATGTCTTATCGTTCCGTTTTCTTTCAGTTCTTTTACATAATCCAGCACCGGTCCTTCCACGATCTCCTGCCAGTCCTTCATCGTGTCCACATAGTGGATCATCCCCACGTCTATGTAGTCCGTCTGGAGCAGAGAGAGCATTTCCTCCATGCCTGCTTTTACTTCCTCAATCTTTCTGGTGCGCTTATACTGCCCGTCCTTCCACACGGAACAGACATGAGACTGAATGATAAAATTCTCTCTTCTTCCCTTTAAGGCATCTCCCACACTGGCGCGCAGCTTCGGATCTGACGCGTAAAGATCAAAATAATTAATCCCCTGGCTCTGTGCTTCATCCAGGAGCTTTTTCGTATTGCGATATCCGTCCTCCGCAAAACTCTCACATCCGAGTCCTATCTCACTGACAAGCAGTCCAGTGTTTCCCAATTCGCGATATTTCATTATTATTTTCTGTCTCCTTACTTTCTATTCATCTGCCTTCCTGCACTTCCTCGAATTCTCTCTGTATCTCCCGTGACGGCTGCGGCGTCAGAAGGGACACCACTACAATACACAGGCTGGAGAAGATAAACGCAGGCAGGAGCTCATAGATATCCCACAGCCCGCCCAGCGGACGGACAAGCAGATTCCACACAAATACCATTCCTGCGCCGCCCAGCATTCCGGCGATCGCCCCGGCTCTCGTCGTTCTCTTCCAGAACAGGCTGAAGAGCATCAGCGGTCCGAATGTTGCGCCAAATCCGGCCCATGCAAAGCTTACGATCGTAAAGATAACGCTGTTCTCATCCAGTGCGATCACAATCGCCACAACGGCGATCAGAAGCAGGGTTATCCTGGATATATTCAGAACCTCCCGGTCGGACGCTTTCCTGCGGAACAGCCCCTGATAGATATTCTTTGCAAACGCAGAAGCCGCGATCAGAAGGTAAGAGTCCGAAGAACTGATCGTCGCCGCAAGTATGCCTGCCATCACAAAGCCCGCAAGCAGAGGTGGAAGCAGGTTGGTGGAGAGAAGGATAAATACGTTTTCCGCTTCGGGAGAAGTCGTAAGTGCTGTGGGATAAAGTGTTCTTCCCACCAAGCCGATAAATACCGCTATCGTAAGTGAAATGACAACCCACACTGTCGCAATCCGGCGGGAGCGCTTCAGTTCGTCCTCACGGCGGATCGCCATGAAGCGCAGCAGGACCTGAGGAACACCGAAATATCCCAGCCCCCATGCCAGAGCAGAAGCAATGGGGAGGAATCCATACGGCGCCGCTTCTCCGAACAGAGGCGTGCCGCCTGCCGCCTGCTGCACACCGTCCACCGTCTGCGGTGCAGCGATTCCAAAGAAATCAAGAAATCCGGGGATGGAACGGACATTGTCGATAACGGCTCCAAGGCCTCCCGCAGATATTGTTCCCACACACACGATCACTCCCAGCGCAATGATCATTACAACAGCCTGCATGAAATCAGAAGCGCTCTCTGCCAGAAATCCGCCGATGATCGTATAGATCAGCACAAAAACCGCTCCTACGATCATCATCGGAATATACGGCAGATCAAACAGGGTGGAGAACAGCTTGCCGCAGGTTACAAGACAGCTGGCAGCATAGACTGTAAAAAAGATAAGAATGAATACTGCCGCAATAGTCATGATAACTTTACGGTTCTCGTGAAAACGGTTGGAAAAGTATTCCGGAAGCGTGATAGCATTCCCCGCTTTCTCGCTGTACCGGCGAAGACGCCTGGAAACGATCAGCCAGTTTACATATGTACCCACTGCCAGACCAATGGCAGTCCACGCTGCATCCGCAATGCCGCACCAGTAAGCCACGCCCGGCAGTCCCATGAGTAGCCATCCTGACATATCGGAGGCCTCGGCGCTCATCGCCGTCACCCACGGGCCAAGGCTTCTGCCGCCGAGAAAATAAGCGTCTGAACTTGCATTTGCCTTTTTCGCAAAAGTAACTCCCAAAATAATTACCGCCGCCATATAAATGATCATGGCAGTCAGAATCTGTAATGTGTCTCCCATTCCATATTTTCCTTTCTGTTTTCTGCGCTGGCATATACCGGCGCTTTCTTCTGTGCTTTCTAATTAACGATCACCGTAAAAAGCGTCCTCTGTTTGCACAATATGGAATAGATTATAAACAAATTATAAAGTTTTGGCAATCATTTTCTCAGCCGCCCTTTGCGATCGCCCGGCCAACATTTGTTTTAAACTCCTCCCAGGCCTCCTCATTTTCCACAAAATATCTGGGACAGTTCTTTCCCGTCACATCATAGTGCCGGATCACCTGCTTTTCCGTCAGGTCAAACTTTACACAGAGCCATGCCGTCAGCTGAACAAGCGACCGGTACGTTTCGTCTGTGAATTTTCCGCTCTCATCCGGGTGGCAGCACTCGATAGAAACGGTGTCGATATTTCTGGAATTTGACGCATATGCCATCTCCCAGGTAGGCACGCACTGGATAATCTCCCCATTGAGCCCCACAATAAAATTGCTGCTGGCCTCGGTCTCGTGAGAATCTTTCAAGCCGTTGAAGTAATCTCTGTTTTCCTGCGCCGTACTTCCCGGATTTGCCGTATAGTGAACCACAATGCCGTTAATTTTTTCGATTTCAGTCCCCGGTCTGGAATATGGATTTACATCCAGAAGCTGCACGTCGATCTCCGGCTGTGAAGCATCTGTGTCGATCATCCCTGACGCTCTGCCCGTGCCGGAGATACAGCTGTAAAGTCCGAGCGCCACGGTCAGGATCAGAAGGATCCCGACGCCCGCCCGGATATACACCGCCTGCTGCCGTGCGCGCCGGCTCTTCCCTCTATTCCGGGTTTTCCCATGGACGTTTTTTCTGCCGTATGTTTTTTTATTCATCTTCCGCTGTCTGGCCTGTCCTTTCCTTTCTTTATATCGCTTTTTTAATGATAGCACAGATTTTGCACGGAATTATGAATAAAATCTTATGAAAAACGAAAATTTACCGCACTGAAAATCCGGGAAATACCGCGTCAGCAAGGCAAACCGCAGCAGATGTCACACTTTCTTGCCAAGTTCATACGCCAGCTTCGGATATTGGCTGTGTCCTGATTCTTTCGCGCCGCGGCTGAACTCTTCAACTAAAATATTTGTTGAACCGTTTTTATTCGGACTTCCCTGTAAAATAATAATCCTCATCTGTCACTGCCTCCTGTTATTGCTCTGCTTTACGCCATGATTTTTCTATATTTCCTGGTTTCCCGTGGACCAGACATGGTCTTCCCTCGCCTGTTCTGCTGTGTTCTGCGCCATAACTCCTACCAGCGCATGGGGCACATATGGTTCCTCAAGATAGAAAAGTTCATCCCTGGTAAGACAGATATCCGATGCGTTTGCCATGCCGGTTACATGGGAGAGCTTCGTTGCTCCGACCACAGGCGCGGTCACTTTTGTGAGAAGCCACGCCAGAGAAATCTCGGTCATTGATACACCGCGCTTTCCGGCCAGTTCCGCCACGCGTGAAATGATTATCCCGTCTTCTTTCGCCGTCGCGTCATATTTCAGCCTTGCATAGTCATCTTCCTGCAGCCTCTTTGACGTCTCGCCCGGTTTCTTTGCCAGACGGCCGCCGGCAAGAGCGCTGTAAGGCGTCATTGCAATATTATCCTCTCTGCATAGCTTTGCCATCTCCCGCTCCTCTTCCCGGAAGATGAGATTGTAATGTCCCTGTACTGACACAAATTTGACAAAACCTTCTTTTTCCGCAAGATCGTTCGCTTTTGCAAGCTGATAGGCATAGCAGTTGGAAATGCCGATATATCTTGCCTTTCCCGCTTTCACCACGCTGTTCAGCCCTTCCATAATATCGTACAGCGGAGTCGAATAATCCCACATATGATAGATGTAAAGATCCACATAATCCATGCCCAGGTTCTCGAGACTTTTATCAATCATACGTGCAATGTGCTGCCGGGCAGAGACTCCCCTTTCAATTTCTCCGGGTGTACGGGGAAGGAACTTTGTCGCCACCACAACGTCTTCTCTTCTGGCATAGTCCTTCAGCGCCCTGCCAACATACTGCTCACTCGTGCCGCTCTGGTAGGCGATCGCCGTATCATAAAAATTAATACCGCATTCCAATCCCCGACGGATGATCTCCCGGGTGTGTTCCTCGTCGACCGTCCACGTATGCTGTCCGTTCCGCGCGTCTCCGAATCCCATACAGCCCATGCAAATACGGGACACATTCAGATCAGAATTTCCAAGTTTTGTAAATTTCATAAAATCAGATCCTCTCACTATATTGAAAATCAAATTTATTTGACATTTTTATTCTGACATAGTGTCAGTTCTTTTTCAAATACTCTTGCCGCATATTTCACCATGCTTTTCAGGCATATTCACGATTTGGGACATAGTAAAGTTCGATCGGGGACGTAGTAAAATGCGATTTTACTACGTCCCCGATCGAACTTTACTATGTCCCAAATCAATGCTAGAATAATATAAGGAGGTATCTGTATGGAGTTTCGTGTACTAAAATATTTTTTGATGGTGGCCCGCGAGGAGAATATCACCCACGCCGCCGAACTCCTTCATATTACGCAGCCTACTCTCTCCCGCCAGCTGATCCAGCTTGAGGAGGAGCTGGGTGTCAAGCTGTTTCAGAGGAGCAGGCACCGCATTATCCTGACCGAGGCCGGTATGCTTCTTCGCAGGCGCGCAGAAGAGATCGTCTCCCTGACAGAAAAGGCACGGGAGGAACTTCGGTTTGAAACTGCGCAGCTTACGGGTAAGATTTCAATCGGGAGCGGCGAACTGAAAACTTCCCGTTTTCTCGCCGAGTTGATCGCATCTTTTCACGAAGAATATCCCCAGGTCCATTTTGAACTCTATAGCGGAAATTCTGACAACATCAAGGAGCGGATCGACCGGGGCATCCTGGATATCGGCCTTCTTGTAGAACCGGTGGATATTTCCAAATATAATTTTGTGCGCACGCCTTTTAAGGAAACCTGGGGCGTACTTGTTAACGAGGATTCAGAGCTTGCCGGGAAAAAGGAAGTCACTCCCGAAGAGTTGTCACGATTTCCTGTGATCATGTCTCAGCGCGAGATGGTTCAGAACGAACTTTTAAACTGGTTCGGGGATTATTCCGACCGGATCCAAAATGTTGTCTCCGGGAATCTTCAGTACAACCTGGCGGCCATGGCCCGCTGTCATCTGGGAAATGTCATCACTTTGGAGATGAACAGTTCCTATGAAGGCCTGCAGTTTATCCCTTTTAAGCCAAGGCTGGAATCAGGCACTGTCCTTGTCTGGAAAAAGTCTCAGATCTTTTCTCGTGCCGCCAGCGCTTTTATCAGTCATGCAAAACAATACCTTTCAGGCATTCATAATGATTATAATTAGGCATTAGACATATTTTTGTAAGGGATTTAAAATGTAAGTGTTCACAGGATGAGCGCTTACATTTTTTTAGGTTCTTATCCGTATATAAAGAGACGGCTGTTCAGAAGGGAGGGAGCGGATGACCATTAATGAGGCAAGCGAACGTTACAGTATACCTCTTGATATTCTTCATGAATATAAACGCTGGGGACTGTGCGGCGCGGTCAAAAAAGCAATAGGCTCCCGCCAGCATGACAGCGCTGTTCCGGGTGACACGGATCTGGACGACACGGATCTGGAGCGTCTGAGCCTGATCATGACACTTCACGATATCGGTTTCCAAAGCTCGGAGATAGAGACCTATATGCGGCTGCTTCTGGAAAATGAGAACGGCGAAGCGCAGCGTCTCAATATGCTGAACATAAAGAGGCGGAGCATTCTGGACGATATTCATTTTCGTGAAAAGCAGCTCAGTTATCTGGACTATCTCAGGTACAGCATCCGTAAAAAACAGGATATAAACAACATGATCTAAGGAGGCATTTTATTATGAAAATCCAGGACAAAGAAACATTTGACAAAGCAAACGTATTTGGGCTTGGAGCAGAGAATTCCGCTTTTGCTCAGTATTTTATCGGCAATTCCTATTTAAACCCGCTGACTGAACCTGGCCAGGGCAGCATCGCTCTGGCAAATGTCACATTTGAGCCGGGCTGCCGCAACAACTGGCATATCCATCACGCGAAGACAGGCGGCGGCCAGATCCTCATCTGCACCGCCGGAAGCGGCTGGTATCAGGAAGAGGGCAAAGCCCCTGTAAGCCTCGAACCTGGAACCGTGATCGTGATCCCGCCGGAAGTAAAACACTGGCACGGCGCCAAAGCTGACAGCTGGTTCTCCCATATCGCTTTTGAAGCTCCGGGAACAGAGACCAGCAATGAATGGCTGGAGCCAGTGGACGACGAGACATATTCCAAACTGTAAAAGGGAGGCCATATACTAATGAAAGATTACAGACAAACAGATCCAGAATTTACAGAACGTTTTGAACATTTCGCTTTTGACGAGGTGGTTCATGAAGAGGGACAGCAGCTTGACGATGTCACCCGTCACATGGCAATCATCGCCACTCTGCTTGGATGCCAGGGGATTGACGAATTCCGCCTGGAGGTTCCCCGTGCGCTGGACGCAGGCCTTACGCCTGTAATGATAAAAGAAGTCGTCTATCAGGCGGTGGATTATCTGGGGATCGGACGCGTCCGTCCATTTCTGGACGCGGTAAACGATATCCTTACCGCCCGGGGAGTCGCCCTTCCGCTGGAGGGCCAGGCAACCACCACAATGGAAGACCGCCTGGAAAAAGGAGCTCAGGCTCAGGCAGATATTTTCGGAGAGCAGATGAAAGAAGCATGGAAAACCGGCCATATCAACCGCTGGCTTGCCGCCAACTGCTTCGGCGACTACTACACCCGCACAGGACTTGACCTAAAGCAGCGGGAAATGATCACCTTCTGTTTCCTGGCTGCTCAGGGCGGATGCGAACCCCAGCTCACCGCACACGCCAAAGGAAATATGAATCTTGGCAACGACAGGGATTTCCTCATCAGAGTCGTATCCCAGTGTCTTCCGTATATCGGATACCCAAGAAGCCTGAACGCTGTAACATGCATCAACAAGGCTGCAGAAGAATAATTTTTGCGCAGGCACAGGCAGGAAAGCCTCCATATTTTCCTATCCTCTTTCTCCATTCACATCCTCCTTTTATTTCTGCCTATTGACCAGATATCTCAGCCAGACCGCCCTCTTTCTCTGAATAGTTCTAAATTTGCCGTCTCCCATCATCCCTAATGATCCAGCTTTATCCTGTTACTGCTATTATATCTTCCATCCGTATATGAAGCAGGCTCTGATTCTCCAGATCTTCCTGAACCTCCAGGATCATTTCCCCTGCCGTCTCATCCACTTTCTTAATCCTGCCTCTTACTTCCAGGCATGCCCCGCCTTCCTTTCTCTCGTCCGGCCTGAAGTAGGTTACCGTAATATCCGGCCTCTCTCCGGGAACACAGGTTAAAATACCCCTGAGTTTACGATCCAGCTCCGCTCTTTCATCCTCGGACAGTTCCGGCCGGGCATCTGTCTGTCTCGCCGTCTCTTTTATCACGTCGCCGTAACCCGTCAGCGCGGCAAACGGTGCAAACTGAGCCGCACGGTCTGAGACAGGCATGTGGGGACGGCGCGGAGATACGTGGTGCGGAAGCTCTATAATATCCGCATACTCCCCTGCACTGCCACCCGCCTGTACAGTCTGATTTTCCATAGTCTGTACATTCCCCGTGATCCGAGCTGTCTTCATGCCCTGTGTCCTCCGATCTGATTGTTCCTGTCTCTCGCCGTAGCGCCCTCCTCCAGATTCATGCCACGCAGGATCGCATTCTTTCCAAACTTTTTCTTAATCTCCAGCACCGCCTTCTGCATCTTCTCCTCTCTTGCAAGCTGTTCTTTCTCTCTTTCCTGCTCTTTCCGAAGAGACGCATAATCGGTAAAAAGATCCATCTGTTCAAACTGCATTTTGCTCTCCGCCTCAGACCTTTGGATCACATGTTCTGCAGCCATGCTGATCCTTCTCACCAGAAGCTTCGGATCCACGATCCGGTCAAACAGTTCCGTAACCGTCCCAACAATCTGCCGGGTGGAGGACGTGTACTGCTTCAGATTCGCCGTACCGTGGGCATGCTTCGGTATCTGCCGCCCGTAACGGTCGGCCTTCACCTCCCCGGTGAACTGTTTCCGCAATTCCGGGTCTCTGAGATTATCAATGTCATAGCCCACTGTCAGCACGATCTGATTTGTGACAAGTCCCTTATCTACCAGATCCAGCACGAGCAGATCCGCCATCTCCCGCGCCACAAGCTTTGCCCTATCAAAAGGATAGGGACACTGAAGCACCTGCCCTGAACCCACGCTGCTGCTCTGTGGCTTATATGCCTTAATATGGGCAATGGTACACGGCTCCCATCCCCATGCATGGTCGATCAAAAGCTCCGCATTGACTCCAAACAGGTCATAAAGGAGATCTTCATTGTAGTAATCCGCCGGGCCTCCCAGAGAGCAGCGGGCGATATCCCCCATCGTGTACAGTCCCCTCTCCTCCAGTTTCCTCGCGTAACCTCTTCCCACCCGCCAGAAATCAGTCAGCGGCCTGTGCGACCACAGCGATCTGCGGTAAGACATCTCGTCCAGCTCCGCGATGCGGACGCCGTTCTCATCCGCCGGACTGTGCTTTGCCTCAATGTCCATCGCCACCTTGCAGAGATACAGGTTCGTACCGATTCCCGCCGTCGCGGTAATGCCGGTCGTCTCAAGCACGTCAATGATCATTTTTCTGGCCAGTTCCCGGGCAGTCGTCTGATACGTCCTCAGATATGCCGTAGCGTCAATAAACACCTCGTCGATCGAATAGACATGGATATCTTCCGGAGCGATGTACTTCAAATATACCTGGTAGATTTCCCCGCTGATCTTCATGTAGAGAGCCATCTGCGGCGGAGCAGCCACAAAGGCTGCTGCCAGGGACGGATCCTTCTTTAGTTCCGGTGCCTGACAGGACGAGCCGGTAAGCGTATGACCCGGGGCTGCCTGCTGCCGCATGACATTGACTTCCCGGATCTTCTGCTCCACCTCAAATAATCTGGGTCTTCCCGGAATTCCGTAAGCCTTAAGGGACGGGGAGACGGCAAGACAGATCGTCTTCTCTGTGCGGCTTCTGTCCGCCACCACCAGATTTGTCGTCAAAGGATCCAGTCCCCGCTCCATACACTCCACGGAAGCATAAAATGATTTCAGATCGATCGCGATATAAGTCCTGTCTGCCATCCCTGCTCCTCCTTGTCCATTTTCCCGCATCCCGGTTATTCCCCGTTCTGTCGCTGGGGAAACTTCCCAAAACGGAGCTGATTTTCTTACTTATCCTTCTCTGTAGATACAGAATAACACAAATTCAGTTTTCGAACAAGTGTTCTTTGTATATCTTATTGCTCTTTTTTAAAACACAGCTTATAATACATATGCCCAATAATCTAAAAGGGATTCATTATTACAGCAATTATTTGCCCTTGTATAGCGTCAGTATACGAGAGGATACAGATAAGGGGATTTTTTATGGAAACAGTACAGCAGACAAAAAACGAAATTACCGAAGGCATCATCTGGAAACAGCTTCTTCTGTTCTTTTTCCCGATCCTGCTGGGTACTTTTTTTCAGCAGCTTTACAATACGATCGACAGTGTGATCGTGGGACAGTTTGTAGGAAAGGAAGCGCTCGCCAGCGTAGGCGGATCTTCCGCACAGATCGTTGCTCTTGTGGTCGGCTTCTTCACCGGTCTCTCATCGGGAGCTGCCGTAACTGTCGCCCAGTTCGTAGGCGCAGGAAGAGAAAAGACTGCCAACGAAGGACTGCACAATGCCTATGCCATTGCCGCGGCCGGAGGGATCATGCTTACATTTATCGGCATACTGACCGCGCCGTTTATGCTCCGTCTGATGAATACGCCGGCAGATACCATGGACGGTTCGCTGACATATCTGCGGATTTATTTTGCAGGCATCCTGTTCGTGCTCATCTACAATATGGGCTCCGCCATCCTGCGCGCGGCCGGAGATTCCAAAAGCCCTCTGTATATCCTGATCATCTGCTGCGTCATCAATATTGTCCTGGATATGGCTTTTGTGCTTGTCTTTCATATGGGCGTTACGGGCGTAGCAGTCGCTACTTTGACCGCACAGGCTGTGAGCGCCTGTCTTGTGACATACAAGCTGATGCGCTCCGGTGGGGTCCTGCATCTTTCCCTGCGTAAGATCCGATTCCACGGGTCCCTCCTTTCTATGCAGTTAAAGTTGGGACTTCCCACAGGTTTTGAATCGATCCTTTTTGCGATCACAAATATTGCCATCCAGGCTGCTATCAATACATTCGGCACTGACACCACTGCCGCGTGGTCTGCATTCGGCAAACTGGACGCCATCTTCTGGATGGTAAGCACGGCCTTCGGCATCTCCATCACTACCTTTGTGGGGCAGAATTACGGAGCCGGCAGGATGGACCGGGTAAAAAAAAGCACCCGTGTCTGCCTCTGGATGGATCTGGCCGTTTCCTTTGTCCTTGTGGCCTTTCTGATCGCCGCAAGGGACATCCTCTTCCGGCTCTTTACTGCGGACGACACTGTAGTGCAGATTGGGTCTGATATGCTCCTGTTCATCACACCGTGGTATATTGTCTATGTATTTATCGAAGTGTTGGGAGGCTCCCTGCGAGGCCGCGGAAACGTGATCGTCCCCGTTGTGATCACCCTGCTGGGCGTCTGCGTCCTGCGGATCATCTGGCTGGCCGGTGTTCTGAGGATCCGGCCTACGATCCATGGGATCATCTTCAGTTATCCCGTAACATGGGTTATCACCGCCCTTGCATTTATCGGATATTATATCTGCAAAAACAGACAGCGCCGATAAACCTGGCTTCGCTCCGGTCCAGACATTTTTCCGATATGAATCGGCGGCTTATCTCACGGATGACCCAGCAGCTTCTTCACCATAGAGTCTATGATTTCATAGACTGAAAGGCACACATAATCTACGCCCGCCTCCTGCATAGCCGCCTTCTGTTTCTCTGTCACCACAGTATACGGGTACACGCCGAACAGGAACGGGAAGAACGCATAGATAAACCCCTGGATATCCCCCACGCTCATTGAAGGGAAGAATTTCTCCAGACAGCATGAAACAGCCCGAAGCGAATTACCGTAGGCCACCTTAAAAGCAACCAGATTTTCCATACGGCTGTTGGCTTCCATATCATAATGGTTCATAGCCAGCAGCTTCAGCAGGCATTCCCGCTTTTCCAGCGTGTGCGCCACCGCTCCGGCAAACTCGTTCACACTCATCCGTTCATTCTCCTGATACAGGATTTCCAGATCCCGGATCCACAGCTCGTATTCTCTCTGAAACAAGGCAAGAAAAATTTCTTCTTTTGTCTGGAAATAATTGTAAATGGATGTGCGGGTAAAGGATGTCTTTTCCCCGATCTCTTTGAGTGTGATCTCTTTAAAGCTCATCGTCTCATACAGTTTGGCGCAGGCGCTGATGATCTCATTTTTTCTCGAATTTGTCAGTTCTTCTGATCCCCTGGGCATATTTTGATCCTCTTTTCTCAATTATCTATACATAGTATACCCATGTGCTGACATTGGGTCAACCAAAAAAGCAGATAGCGGGCAAAGCAATCCCCCGCCCTGTCATCTGCCTGTTTTTTACCTTCTGTGCAGTAAATACATCCTCATTTTTACTGCATCTCTTTTACCCATGCTTCTATATTTCCTCCGTTAAGCAGCTTTCCCGGTTTCCAGTCAGCCGCCGGACAGTGCTCCCTCAGACTCTTTTCAGCCTTTTGGATCCCGCTGCCGCCGGATGTGGCAAAGGGGATCATCTTCTTTCCGGCAAAATCATAGGACTCCAGAAATGTATCCACGATCCTCGGCTCCACGTACCACCAGACCGGAAAACCGACCCATACGGTATCGTACTGCTCCATATCTTCTACTGCTTCCGCTATCGCCGGCCTGCACTTCGGATCATCCATCTCCACTGTACTGCGGCTCTTTTTATCCGTCCAGTTAAGATCCGCCGGAGTATACGGCTCTTCCGGCTGTATCTCATACAGATCCGCCCCGGCAGCTGCGGCAATCTTTTCCGCCGCTTTTGCAGTCACGCCGCTGGCCGAAAAATATGCGACTAAACTCTTTTTTCCCATATCGTTCTATCCTCCTTTTAAGCCATACTCTCTCTTAAGATTTCTCTGATCTCATCCTTCTCCAGGACTTTATATCCTCCCGGCATAACCAGCGTTCCCTCCGCAATGCCTTCCAGCATCTCTTCCGTCGCGCCCAGTTCGGAGATATTCATCACAAGCCCCAGTTCCTTCATCCAGCTTTCCATAGCCTTCAATCCTTCTTCCGCGATCTGCTCATCATTCTTGCCCTCCGGATCCACATCCCATACATTGATGGCAAAGCGTTTAAATTTTGCCAGTCCGTAAGGCATAATATGGCGGTAATACGGAAGAGACACAGCCGCCAGCGTCATGCCGTGGGTCGCGTTTGTGTAAGCTCCTACAGACTGTCCCAGCATATGGACCATCCAGTCTGTGGATTTTCCTTTTGCGACAAGCGTGTTCAGCGCCCATGTCGCCGTCCACATAATGTTGCTGCGCGCCTCATAATTCTGCGGATCTTTATTTGCAATGCGGCTGGAGTGGAGCAGAGAGCGCATCAATCCCTCGCTGATATAGTCGCTTGTATTGTCGTCTTCGCCCGAAAAATACTGCTCGCAGATATGGTTAAATATATCATAGATACCGGAGACCATCTGATAGTGCGGCAGCGTCAGCGTATATTGGGGATTCAGGATGGAGAATTTCGGCATGATCTTCTCATCTGCAAAGACATGCCCGATCTTCTGTTTCGTCTCATGGTTGGTAATAACCGCGCCTGCATTCATCTCCGATCCGGTTCCCACCATTGTCAGGACGCATCCCACCGGCAATGTCTCACATTCGGGTTCCTCGAAACGCAGATAATATTTTTCCCACGGATCTTCCTCGCAGTTCACAGATACGGAAACCGCTTTGGCATAATCGCAGACAGAGCCGCCGCCTACCGCCAGCAGAAAATCTGCATGATGCTTTCTCGCGATTTCCACACCCTCATATAGTTTCTCAAGCGTCGGGTTCGGCATCACGCCGGCGATCTCCGCCACTTTTTTCCCGTTGTCCTCAAGAATCCTGCATACTTCGTCATAGATCCCGTTTTTCTTGATAGAACCGCCGCCGTAGATCAGCACTATGTTACTGCCATATTTCGGCAGTTCTGTATTCAGATAGTTCAGTGAATCATCTCCGAAATAAAGTTTTGTCGGATTACAGTATGAAAAATTTCCAAGCATTTCTGTCCTCTCCTTCTGTTTTATTCTGACATCGTGTCACTATCCGTATAATAGCACTGTTCTGACATTGTGTCAATACATTTTTAAAACAGTCTGTCCTATAGTATTACAAATTTTTATAGACAATCAGCTTCCCTGGAAATTATCTATCTGAATATTGTGTATTTGATCCGCAGGGAATATAATAAATGCGAAAAAGAAGTGAATCCTATAAGGCAGAAAGGAGTTTATATGGAGTTACGTGTCCTGAATTATTTTCTGGCTATCGCAAGAGAGCAGAGTATCGTACACGCGGCCGAGTCCCTGCATCTTTCCCAGCCCACGCTTTCCACCCAGATTAAAAATCTGGAAGAAGAACTGGGCAAACAACTTCTCATCCGCGGGACAAAAGGCTCCCGCAAGGTCACGCTGACAGAAGAAGGAATGATCCTCAGAAAACGCGCAGAAGAGATTCTTGATCTGGTAAGAAGGACGGAAAGTGAGATTGCTATGAGCGATGATATCGTCATTGGCGATGTCTATATCGGAACCGGAGAGACGGACGGCGTCCGCCTCATTGCCAGAGCGGCAAAGACTCTTCAGAACCGGCATCCGGGCATCCGGTACCATATCACCAGCGGAAATGCCTCCCTTCTTGTCGATGAAGGACTGGGCTACGCCATCGGCTTTAACAAAATTGCAGAGCATCTTCGTGGTCCTCTGTCTGATCTTTGCTCCCGGGATTCCCTGGTATCTCAGAGGCAGGGACACATTTTTATACACGTTCATATCATCAATGAGGGCGAAATACTGAACCACAAATCCCACTTCCCGTCTCCGGTAGTTGAGCAGATATTTCTTTTTGCGGAAATCCACCTTCTTTCCGCCTACCCGCAGTTCGCCTTCATCCATGGTCATCAGGCCGCCCAGGATATTGAGCAGGGTGGACTTGCCGGAACCGCTCTTTCCCATAACCGCTACCATCTCTCCCTTGTCCACCGACAGAGACGCTCCCCGGAGTGCGTGCACCGCGGCATCCCCTTTGCCAAATGTCTTATGAATATTTTTCGCTTCGATATATGCCATTACTCCTCACTCCTTATGATCTCTTCAATATCAACCTTCATCAGCTTCCTTGCGAAAACCGCGGATACGATCAGCACTGCCAGAAGCGCCGAGACCAGCACAAGCACCATGTTGAAAAATAAGAGAACCGCGCTCCTGCTTATCCTGCGCCGAAACAGGTTCATACGCCGCACCTCCTCTCTGCCGCACATGATTTAAACCTTGTCCCTGTTACTCCTTTTTTTCTCCACTGTCACTCTTACCCCCTCTTCTGTATTTTCCACCTTCAGTTCTGCGCCGTGCATGGCAAAGATCTGCCGCGCCAGATAAAGTCCCATGCCCAGATGCTTCTCCCGGGCTCCCCTGCTCTGATTTACGGTATAAAACATCTCGCACACATGAGGCAGATGTTCCGGCGGTATATTGTCTCCTGTATTCTCTATCGTACAGATTCCCTTCTTAAGGACAATCCGGATGCGTCCCTCTTCCCGGTTATAGGATACGGCATTGGAGAGGATGGCAAAAAACGCCTGCTCCAGCAGTTTCCGGTCCGCCGGAAGCATCCAGTCATCCTCGCACCGAAGTGTTACGTTCAGTCTCTTCTCCTCGGTCTGGACTTCCAGACGGTCCATTTCATCCTCAATTACACTTCTCACGGATATCAGTACATCCCCGATCTTTACCTGCTTCCAGTCCGCTGCTTTAGAAGTAGTGATCATCTCTTTGACAAGACTGTCCACCTCCTCCGTCTGGCGGATGATCTGGTCCAGATAATACTCTCTCTTTTTCGTCCCCGGATTCTCTTTCATATTTTCCGAAAAGCCCCGGATCACACCGAGAGGGGTCTTGATCTCATGGGCCATTATATTGATAAAATCTCTCCTCTGTGCTTCCAGCCGTTCTTTCTGCCGGTAAGTACGCTCCGTGAGCCAGAGCGTAAACGCCGCGCAGGCCGCAAGGAAGATAAGATTTCCCAGCCAGATATACTTCTGGCTGTCCAGCGCCGCCATCCAGGGATGCTCTTCTATCCGCAGTACCAGAGCATATCTTTCATATGGTTCCGACTGATAGGGCGGGGTAATCGCAGTCCGGATCTCATAACGGCTGTTGCTGCCGGTCTGCTCCCAGAATCCGGATATCATCCCAGGCTCGGACTTATATTTCTCCAGGTCAAACTTTTCCGGGTAATCCTGAAAAAACGGATCGTCTATCCACCTCTCCCAGGTGTGATATCCGGCGTACATCCCCGGCATATCCATTTCCGCCGACTGCCATCTTTCATCTGGCCCTGCCTGCGGGGCAGACGGATTTTCCCAGCTCCACACCTCTTCTTCCCCCGCTTTAACGCTGATCGTTCTCATGCCGTCCGGTTCTGATGAACTGATGGTTTGGTTCGTGTCATCCGAATCTGATGAAATACTGTCCCCGTCTTCTTTATCCAGATCAGACTGGATTTTTTCCAGCATTTCCTCCTCTTCTTCCTCACGCACTGTATAAGTTTTCCAGTGTATCTGGTTCACCCTGATCTGTGCCGGAATATTTCCATCAGTCAGCAGCACCTCAAACTCATATTGAGGAACTGCTGTTCCTTCCTCCGGTGCGTTTTCAGCATTTACCCTTTCAAAATCCGCCAGCTGCCGGATCTCGTCCTCTGTCAGCAGCTCGTCCAGATTCACATATATGTACGGCAGCGCTTCCCAGTCATCCACCATTACTCTGAGACAATTCGAACTCTGCATCAGCAGATTCCCTTCTGCATCATATATGGCTCCCGACATAAGATAGTAACCGGACTGATCAGAATTCCCCCATGAATTCATTGCGTCTTCCAGATATCCCTCATTATATTCCGGGCCTGTAGGGCTTGAAACTCTGTATCCTTTTTCTTCATAGACAAAACTGTAATTCTCAAAAGCGCCTATTGTATTGATGAGCATCCGTCCATATTCTTCCTCTATGTCCTGCTCTTCCCTCCAGGTCACAAACAGCATGCTGATCATATACACGGCGAGGAAAACAAAAACAATGCTCAGGCAGACTTTCTTCCCCATATATAAAGTTTTCGCCCTCTTTGCTGCCCGCTCTTTCCTTTTCACGGCTCCACCTCCATCCGGTACCCGGTCTTTCTCGCAGTCTGTATCATACACCTGCTGCCCTGCAGGAACTTCCGGAGTTTCTTGATATGGTTGTCCACTACCCGCTCATTTCCTTCAAAATCATAGCCCCAGAACCGGGTCAGAAGCTGATCTCTTGTAAAGATCCGGTTCGGATTTTCCAGAAAGAACCGGAGCAGTTCATATTCCTTCGGCGGCAGTTCACACTTCTGTCCGCAGATCATCACCTGTCCGGTGCGAAGATCCATCTCCACCCCGCCTTTCTTCAGTTTCTCCATCGGCCGCTCACCCCGGAGCCGCGCCATCATGGCCATAATCTTCGCATACAGCGCCGGAAGCGAAAAAGGCTTTGTAATATAATCGTCCGCTCCCGCCGCATACCCGGCCAGTTCGTCTTCTTCCAGTACCCGGGCGGTAATAAAAAATATGGGAATATCGCTGTTCTGCCGGATTTTCCGGCACACTTCAAACCCGTTCATCTCCGGCAGCATCACATCCAGCAGGATCATCTGGTAACTGCCTGCCTCCGTCTTTTCCACAGCGGTCATGCCGTCGTGAACCTGCTCCGCTTCCCAACCCTTTCCTTCAAAAAAATCACTCACTGCTTCCGCAAGGAGCAGATCATCTTCCACGATCAGAATCTTCAGTTTCATGTCTCTTTCCCCTTAGACGTAAGAATTCTTCTATCTGTAATCACCGGAATTGCAAAAGGCACATTCCGGGATTGTAAGCGGTCGCCAAGGTCTCGGGCAAGCCCGGACTTTGGCTCGTCACTAATACAAATAATACAGAAAAATTATATCCTTTCTGTATCCCCTGACACAATACGTAATAACACACGATACGCAAAACTTATATGTCAGTCTGACATATGCTATTTTATTAGAAAAGGAGAAACCAGGAGCGGTTTGCCCCACAGGTAATTGACTGTTACTCAAAACAGCCGTCACATGTGCGAGATGTGGCGGCCTATTTCTTTCCCCTGAAAATCTGATAACACAGACTGACAAGGGCGGCAATGAAAATTAACAACTGGATCAGGTCCGAATATGTAATATTCACTGGCATCCCTCTTTCTTCTGTCAGCGTCTCAGAACCCTCGTCGAAATCGAAAAAGGCGGCATTTCTGCTCTGCCGCCTTTTTGCGGATACTATTCCGGCCTGTTCTGAGTCAGGCGGATATTCGCAGTCCGCTATGCTACTTACCCACTTCACAGCCGCCCCATTCTACTACCGTAAATCCCTTTCTGACCGGAGCGCTGAGTTTCTGTTCCGGTATCTCCTGCCGGCTGTCTGCCGGCCGATACGCCATAAATACACGGATTACTGTATCCGGCTCCGGTTCAATGATAAGTCCGGCATGTTCCGTATAGGCTTCTGTCTGAAAAGAAATCAGATTGTACGCATTGGCCTCCAGCCTGGGCAGCCAGTATACGATAAATTCGTTAGCCTCCCTGCGTGTAAGCCCCAGTTCTGCAAGCGCTCCTTCCAGGAACTCTGCGGAATCTTCTCCTGCAATGCAAAATCCTTCCGAAAAATCATATTCCCTGTCTGACGTTCCTTCCCAGTAAAGATAATTGTATTCCATCCCCGTCTTGTCAGTGAGCCTTCCATCCGGTTTCGCCGTGATCTCCCATCCCTCTTTGTACTCCGGGTAAGTGCACGTCAGTTCTCCGTCATAATCCAGCCGTACTGATACTTCCTGCTCCTGTTCAGGATACAGATAGATAACCGGCTTTGCATCCTCCAAAGACTGGCTGCCTGCCAGGAACCGTCCGAAAAGGATAAGCAGACCAACCACCGCGATACAGATTACCAATAAAATCACATAATAAAATTTTTTCATATAGCTCTCCTTTCCTGACTCAGTATACATATCCATATCATGCTGACCGTCCTGCCCTTATGCCATGACTTTGGCATTGTCCACAAACGCATTTGCTAACATGACTTTGCACAGCCTTTCTAAAATATAGAAAGCAGGGATTTCCCTACTCCTATTATGCTCAGAACGAGCGAAAAAATCAACGGGAACCGCTGAAATTATATTTTCAGAGCCAGTACAAGCCGCAAGATTGTAGCTTTTTTGTGAATTTAATTAAAAAAGTCCCTGGCAACTCGTTTCGGGGAAAACAAGCTGATATAAATTCTTTTATGCTTTTTTGATCTTTTTGAGCGTTTTCTTAAACTGAACCGAAAACAGGATCGCCGTAAATGTTACCGCCAGCGCATCTGCGATCGGCTCTGCCATATAGACCGCCATCGTCTTGTCCGAGCTGAAGATCTGCGGCATGATATAGATAAGCGGGATCAGCAGGACAAATTTCCTCATCACAGCTACAACGATTGATTCTGCCGCTTTCCCCAGTGCATTAAATGTCATCTGGCATGCCATCTGTATCCCGAACAGCAGCATGGCGCCCATATAGACGCGAAGCGCCGTTTTTGTATAATCCATCAGATGTGCATCGGAAGTAAACATGGAGGCAAATCCGCCCGGGAGCAGCATGACAAAGAGCCATAACAGAACCGAATATGCCAGGCTGACTTTGAGCAGCAGCTGAAACGCTTCCCTCACTCTCCCCGGGTCGCCCGCTCCATAACTGTAACTGATGATAGGCTGGGCGCCCTGCCCCAGTCCCTGGAGCGGGAGCATAGCAAACTGCATAACACTTGTAAGGATCGTCATCGCTCCTACCGCGATATCTCCTCCATATTTTTGCAGAGAACTGTTAAAGCATACGGAAATCACGCTTTCGCTTGCCTGCATGATAAAAGTCGCAACTCCCAGCGCCAGACAGGGAAGTATGATCTTTGGCGTAAGCCCCAGATTCTTTTTCTTTATTTTCAGGAACGTCTTCTTTCCGCACAGAAAACTTACCACCCAGATACAGGAAAGAGCCTGTGAAATGATCGTTGCCAGGGCGGCTCCTCTCACATCCATGTGAAATCCGAATATGAAGACCGGATCCAGGATGATGTTGGCCACCGCGCCGATCAGGACGGAAAACATCCCGGTCTTTGCAAATCCCTGAGCCGTGATAAAGGCGTTCATTCCGAGAGTGATCTCCACAAAAATCGTTCCCAGCGCATAGATGTTCATATAATCCACGCCATATTCGATCGTTTTCCTGCTTGCTCCAAACGCCATGAGGAAGTCCCGGTTCCAGATCAGCAGCACAACTGTCAGTATGATGGAAATAATGATCTGAAGCACAAAACAGTTCCCCAGCGTCTTTTCTGCCGACTCCTTATCCTGTTTTCCCATGAAAATGGATGCTCTCGGTGCTCCTCCATATCCCACCAGCGCCGCAAAGGCGGAAACGATCATGATAAGCGGCATACACACGCCTACTCCGGTCAGCGCTGTCGCGCCAATATTCGGAATATGTCCGATATAAATCCTGTCTACAATATTATACAGCATATTGATCAGCTGAGCTGTCACTGTCGGAAGCGCCAGCCTGAGGAGCAGCTTTCCCAGCGGTTCCGTCCGCAGAAACTCCTTGTCTGTATCTGCGCTGCCCGCACTGCTGAGCTCTTTTTCCCCCGCTTCATCCCCGATGTCTTTTTGGTCCTGTTCTTTATATCCCATTATTTTTCGCTCCTTTCCATGGCTCTCTTCGTATTGTCAAACAGCCGGGTAAAAAACCGGTCATGTATTTCCAGCTCTTCTTTTGTAAATCCCTCCAGGATCGCATCCACAAATTCTTCTTTCACCTCGTCGATGCTTTCCGTTACCGGATCAGCCTGAGGCTTTAATCTAAGGTGGATCTTTCTCCGGTCTTCTGTATCCGGGAGCCTTTCCAGAAGCGATTTCTGTATCAGAGATTCAACCCCTTTTGATACCGCGCCTTTGGAAAGCAATCGCAGCTCCACGATATCCGCCGCCGTATCTTTTCCTGGATTATTCTGTAAAAAAACCAACTAAAAATCTGATTGTCCGCTAAAACACTGTATCTATCAGCAT
>ERZ1643250.848-NODE-848-length-29376-cov-42.316838_pt1 | contig 29376 bp, 24 predicted proteins | sample MGYA00579262_ERZ1643250 | MGnify/ENA primary metagenome ERZ1643250 (study PRJEB29033, sample SAMEA4952265) | chicken gut metagenome | biome: Broiler Chicken; feature: Gastrointestinal Tract; material: Caecum | place: Ireland | collected 2018 | study: Broiler... | reverse complement strand
TAAGGATGCAGTACAGAACCCACCGAAAGGAACGCTTTTTGGGAACTGCGTTTTTTTGAACTGCGCTTTCTACCCCCGAGGAGGTGCTTTCCTTTGAAAAGTCGGGAACACTCCCGGCGGTTTTTTCTTTCGTATCCAAAACGACAGATTGTGTTTCAGGCGCGGCGGAATGGGCCTCGGGTTGGGCTTCATCTATGGGAGAGCCGCAATTATGGCAAAATTTTGCATCGTCCTCCAGTTGGGTGCCACAGTTTTGACAGTATTTCATGAAAACTCCTCCGTCTTTTTATTGTATCCTTACTATACCGCTTCCCCGTGGACAGATGTCCGTCCATGGAAAGAGGCAAAAGCCATTTTTTGAAAAATCATCACAGGAAAAACGGGTGAGGAATACCCGGGGGTATTGGGCAACGTTGCTCTACAAACTCCTTGCAGCAAGAAAAAGAAATATGTGTTGTGCTGATCTTTAACACAATCATATCGACAAAATATGCTAAAGTCAAGAATATTACTGATCTTTAGCATATTTTGGAACGGCGAGGAAACACTTACCGGTATGAAGATATATGATTACAATGGGAAAAAGAATATTTCCGGTGACCGAATCCGCGAAGCACGCCAGAAAAAGCGGATGTCGCAGACGGATTTGGCAGCCAGAATGCAGGTGGAAGGCATCCTGATCGAGCGTGACAGTATCAGCCGCATCGAGATCGGCACCCGTTTCGTGCCGGATTATGAATTGCCTGTCTTTTCCAAGGTGCTGGATGTTTCCGTTAACTGGCTGCTGGGATTATAAAGAAGAAGCTCCTCTTGAATGCAACATCATTCAAGAGGAGTTTTTGTATTAACCAAACGATTGGCAAAAGGAGAAAAGATCTTGGCGGGAGATTCGCCAGGATTTTCCTACACGAAAGGCGGGCAAAACGCCGCGTTTGATCAATTTGTACACGGTATTTTTGTGAATGCACAAAAACTCTGCCACCTCTGTTGGTTTCAAAATTTCCGGTAAATCCCGGCATTCTTCGGGGAAAACGTCATTATAGAGCATGGAACATCCTTCTTTCTGTGTGCAGAATGTGGTATAAAGATAAGAAGTAAGAAAAAACACATCTTACAATATTGTGCACACAAAATTGAACGCTCACAAAAGAAAAAATGACGGTGTAGCATAATTGTGCTACACTAAAAATGAGGTGATTGTTATGCCAGAAATCAGACCGATGTGCTATCTGCGCGACACCAACACAATCTCCCGCTTGTGCCATGCCACGTCGGAACCTGCATACATTACCAAAAACGGATATCAGGATTTGGTTATTATGAGTAATGAAGAGTTTGAACGCCGCTGCGCCCGGGAGGAAATCTACGCCAAACTTCTGGAAGCAGAAAACGATGTGGCCCGTGGTGAGCTGTTGGACTCCGATGATGTATTCTCCGCGATGAGGGCAAAGTATGAGTATTGATCAGCCTTATGCGGTGCATTTTATCCGTCACGTTGCTCGGAACCTCGACGATATGTTCCGATACATTACCTATGAACTGGACGCTGAAAAGGCTGCCAAGGAACTCATGCGGGAAGTAGAAACTTCCATTGCAGACCTGCGGGAATTTTCTTTTTTGCACCACAGGCGAAGGATGATCTGCTGGCTAGGAAAGGTTACAGAGCGTTGACGGTACGCAAAAAATATGTGGTGCTATATCGCGTATATGAGGATAGGCAGCAGGTGATCATCCACAGGATTTTTTATGGCCGAAAAGACTATGCAAAAATGTTGTGACTCTGGGCGTGTTTCCTGCGTTTATAGACAATAACAGGTATGGCAGCGGTTTGCTGGGTGTGTTATGGTATAGACAAAAGAAGCAAAAGGGGAAGATGGCATGAGCAAGGCGAACTTCCAACGCGTATTGGCACTGAAATTGTACGAGGTGCTGTACGAGGAAAGTGATGAAGACCATGGCCTGTCGCTGGCAGAAATGCGGGAGGCGCTGACCCGGCGGGGATACCCTTGTGATATCCGTACCGTGCGGCTGGCCTTGCAGGCGTTGTGGCAGGCGGGGTATGATATCCAGAAAGAATTTCAGCATCCGCGAAATCTGTACTGCCTGCTGGACCGGCCTTTCGATGTGGCGGAACTGCAGATTCTGGCCGATGCGGTACGGTCTGCTACATGCATCACCGAAAAGAAAACCGGTCAGCTGGTGGAAAAACTGGCACAGATGGCGGGACGGCACTGCGCCAGGGTTCTGGAGCAAAAGCATAGGGTGTATAGTGTACAGAAGTCCCGCAACGAGAATATCTTCCGCTTTACCGACCAGCTACACCAGGCCATCGAAGCGGACCGGCAGGTTGAGTTTTATTATCTGCGCAATCGCAGGCTGCGCTGCGGAGTGGATGGCGTACCTCGGCAGTACCGGGTCAGTCCGGTGGGTACGGTATTCAATGATGGATTCTACTATCTGGTGGGGGAGTCGGAAGACCATCCCCGACGGTTGGTCAGTTACCGGGTGGACCGTATGCAGCAGCTGGAAATTACCCCGGAACCTCGGGCATTGACCGAGGTAGGGCGTCGCTTCAGCAAGGAGCAATACAAGCGCCGGGTTTTCTCGATGTATACAGGAACACCTACCAGGGTGGTGTTTCGTATTCAACCAGAATGGATAGACGCTGTCACTGATGCCTTTGGCCCGGTGGTGCCGCGGCAGCCGGAGCAGGATGGCTGGTACCGGGTGGAAGCAGATGTGGACATCAGCCCCACCTTCTTTGCCTGGTGCTGTCATTTTACCCATGGATTCCGGATCGAAGGACCAGAACCTGTGGTTGCGCAGATGTGCAGACATCTGGAGAGTATTGTTTCCCAATATTCAACGGGGAAAGAAGAAGTTTCGGAATAGTTTTTAAAAAAGATTTTACTTACTTTTGTTAGGTTGTAGTTCTCTGACAGTTCTTGGTATGGTATAATAAAACCAATCAACGTTTGTTTGTACAGAAAGTTGTAGTTCCCTGACAGTTCTTGGTATGGTATAATTCGCTGTCTGTAGACACACTGGCAAGTTATGTTGTAGTTCCCTGACAGTTCTTGGTATGGTATAATCACTCAAAATTATTAAGCCATTCACGAACAGTTGTAGTTCCCTGACAGTTCTTGGTATGGTATAATCGCCTGCTACCAACAGGCGGCATTTTTATTGTTGTAGTTCCCTGACAGTTCTTGGTATGGTATAATTACGAGGACCCAAAAGATTCTGAACAAAGGGTTGTAGTTCCCTGACAGTTCTTGGTATGGTATAATCAGTGGCCGCCCGTGGTGCTCGTTGTTATCGTTGTAGTTCCCTGACGGTTCTTGGTATGGTATAATTGTGCAGACCCGTTCCGCTGGGGCTGATCTGTTGTAGTTCCCTGACGGTTCTTGGTATGGTATAATCAGGGCTTTCTACAATCTCACCCGTAAACTGTTGTAGTTCCCTGACGGTTCTTGGTATGGTATAATGGATTGTTTGGGCGGCCAGGGCCATCAAATGTTGTAGTTCCCTGACGGTTCTTGGTATGGTATAATCTCTGTAGCACAGGTATGGCGGCAGGTATGGTTGTAGTTCCCTGACGGTTCTTGGTATGGTATAATCTACTATCCTTCAGATCAGCCGGTTATGTACGTTGTAGTTCCCTGACGGTTCTTGGTATGGTATAATCGTATTTCTTCGCGCCCCACGTCATAAACTGTTGTAGTTCCCTGACGGTTCTTGGTATGGTATAATCTGAGGGAGCCAATCAAGCACGGTTTACCGTTGTAGTTCCCTGACGGTTCTTGGTATGGTATAATGCACTGAAATATATGGAGAACTGCTATAAAGTTGTAGTTCCCTGACGGTTCTTGGTATGGTATAATTATTCTTTTGCTGATTTTCTTGATTATTGTGTTGTAGTTCCCTGACGGTTCTTGGTATGGTATAATCAAATGCCGATGTATGGCACCGGCGAATACGTTGTAGTTCCCTGACGGTTCTTGGTATGGTATAATCTACGACTGCTGGAAGCACTATCTTGAAAGGTTGTAGTTCCCTGACGGTTCTTGGTATGGTATAATCAAATACCCAATTTCGCACCCGTGAATCAGGTTGTAGTTCCCTGACGGTTCTTGGTATGGTATAATAAATGGCGTCCGCGTCTCCCTGGCTTACCGGGTTGTAGTTCCCTGACGGTTCTTGGTATGGTATAATGTCTTTTTCTCCGTCACTTGTGTACGTTCCGTTGTAGTTCCCTGACGGTTCTTGGTATGGTATAATCACGTTTGACGGCGTGTACCAGACTTTCTAGTTGTAGTTCCCTGACGGTTCTTGGTATGGTATAATAGACTGTCAAAAAAGCGCTTCAGTACAAGGCTGAAGCGCTTTTTCGTATAAGAAAAAAGTTACAGTATGGTTAGTTGTTGGGCGGCAAAGGGCTCATCGGCCTCGGTCAGGTGCCCCAGCAAAATCTCGATGGAGGCATACTGCTTTTCGGTAATGACAAGAAACCGGATGGCACCGTTATCGGGCAGATGGTCCCGCAGACGGGCGCGGTGCTTCTGCACGGCATCTGCACCATTGCAGACCCGCACATACACCGAATATTGCAGCATATGATACCCGTCCTTAAGTAAAAAGTTCCGGAAAGCAGTGGCGTCATGCCGCTGCTTTTTGGTTTTTACGGGTAGATCAAACAAAACGACCAGTCGCATAAACCTATTCATAGCAGTGTGGTTGTAAAGGCATCAGTTCAGGTAACACCAACATTTTGGTATCGCTGCGCAAACTTTGTACCTGGCGTTCCATGGCATAGGCGACACTGTGCCGCTGTCCGCCGGAGCGGATGTCCATATTAAGCAGATTAAATAAACAGCTTTTCAGGCGGGTGTCCAGCGGGGCGTCCTCACGTACCTGGGTGGCCACAAACAGGTCCACCACCGGCCGGTACGGTTCCATCATATCGTCTGCCAGATTCCAGGCATTCAACGTGCTGTTGTGATGAAGACCCAACCAGGGGATAAAACCATACACGGTCAGGCAACGGGCCATACACCCCCGCAAAATGGCGTAGCCGTAATTGAGCGCGGCGTTTCGGGTGTCGCTTTCCTCACCACGGGTAAAACTACCCCCAAAGAGTAAGGGAAAATAGAGGGCAGCAGCTGTAGCTTCCCGATTTTCCCGGTCGCCGGAACGCACACCCTCGGCGCGGTGGCGCAGTAGAGTCGCCCCTTCACAGCAGCCGCAAAGTGCCAGGCATTCGGCCTGATTCCGAATCTTGGCCTGCACGACCTGCTGCCACCAGCGGTTGCGGGAAGGCTGTGTCCAATCCAGTTGGGTACGTGTAATTTCCAGTTGGCGGCTATGCCGGGCAAAGGGCAGGGTGATAGAGCAGGGAATGTGTTTTTCGTCACAGGAAAATACTGTAACGCCTTCCCCAGCCAGTGCTGCCAACGCTGCCGTAGTGATGGTGCACTGCCTGCTTTCGATGAGGACTGAAACCAGATCCTCAATGGGAAAACTGGCGCTGGCATCCCCCTGCACGATCAGTTGGCCCTGTTTGCAGTGGATGCGACAAGGCGTGGTGATCATCACATTACGGTAAGCCACAAAATCACCGCCTTACCGGAATCGCTGCCGGGTTTCATTGCGTACTTGCCGCACGTTGCCCAGCACATCCACCTCAAATTTTTTCAGAGAGGCGAGAGTTTTGACGCCAAGACTAGGTAAAGTATAAGCCCCATCGGGCGAATCAATGGTTATGGAACCGGCGGCAATATTCATGCCGGTGTAGTAACACAAGGTCCGCTTGGTTTCCCATTTGGGCGGCAGGGTGCTGTCCTTATGAGCAATCGTTAAGATAAGCCCTTTTTTGTGCTCGACCTCAATCAAATCATTGGGATACAGTGAGAACAGGAAGTCCGCCTCCTTCATCACTTTCCAATCGCTGTAATTTTTGTGGGCGACCACTGCCCGGTTGGGCAGCTCTTTTTTGCGGGTGTCTGATACATAGATGGGCACCAGATAGTACCCGTCCCCCGGCACAAAAAATACATCCACCCGTACCATGGTGTCGTTGTCTGCAGCCCCGCATCCGCCATGTACCGGCACACTCAGGCTGGCTTTTTCGTACAGTTTTACCTTGCGCACAATCGGCCCCGGGGTGCCGTCTGCTTTGGGTTTGCGGAACGGCTCTGGTCCGGCAAAGGCTTTCTTGCCGTCTCCGCCGAAGGCCTGCAGGCGGGCACGTAGGGCCTCGTACAACAGCTTATCGCTGGACGGCTGGTAGTATCCGGCAATCTCGCCAGTCTTTTTGTCCAGTGTCAGGGCGGTCAGGGGTTGCTTGACCACCAACAGTCCTTCGTCCAGCGCCTTGGGGCTCTTGATGGTTTCCTTGTGGGCGGCACCTGTTACTTTGTGCTGCGGCATGCGGGAAACAAATATAGGCTGGATAGATTGGATATCAAAATGGCTATAAAAGGCGGGGTTCCATTGCAGCAGATTGTCCTGGGGGCACTGGCTCAGCCGTTGGATTAACTCGTCCCGGAAGTGGGGCCACGGGGCGGGAAAACGCTCGCCGGTACGGCTGTGCACCGAACCACTGCCGTCCACCTCCTGCAGATAGGCCCCCTCAATGCGATGGTAGTAGCCGGAAATCTGCCGCACCATCTCTTGGGTGGCACAAGCGATAACCGCAGCATCCAGGGCATGGTGCAAATCTCCATCCGCCCGCACCTTGGTCAGTCCCCAACGTTTGCGCAGATGACTGGTCACGCCGCCTGCCAGCGCCATCACCCGCTGCTTGCTGGCAGCCGGGTGATCGGCAAAGGCTAAATGATCCCGGATATAGTTCAGCAAAAAGCGGGCCATATACTGGGTATCCTGCAAATTGCGCTGCTTGAAACCGGTCTGTTCCTCTTCGCTCAAAGATTCCCGCAAAAGATTTTTCTGCTTGCGGTAGTTGCGTACCTGGGTTTTGGTCCATACGATGAACTTCTCCCGTCGTTCTCCCTGCAGATATTGCAGCGGCAGACGGTTGCCCTTTTGGCGATTCTCAGCAGCCAGCACCAGCACTTTGTTGCTGCGGGTATCGTCGAAGCTGATGCTGTAGGGGACGATGTGGTCCACCTCGGCATAGCCCGGCTCAAAGAGATGATCGGGGGCAATGTATTCCAAAGAGTAGGCACAGCGATGATCCTGCTCCTTCCAGAGCCGGTATTTGACCAGATCCTGCCCGTTGGGCTCCAGCAGATGGAAGGTCTCCCGGATCTCCCTCATCAGCCGCTCGTTCTCGGCGGCGTTCTCTTCCATTGACTTTTCAGCCTGGCGGCGTTCTTCCAGTGTTCGGCTCAGTTCCCGGGCTAACTCCAGATGCAGCCATACCGGTGGCTGCCCCATCTCCCGAATGATGGAATTTACCACCTTGATGGTTTGGGAAACAGCTCGGCGTACCACAGGGCTGGTGATGTCCTCCAGCTCCGGCGCAGATGCGGGCAGTTTGGCTGTCTTTTCGGCGTGATTGTGGGCGCGGAAATCCAGACCGGCCTGGGTGCAGGCTTGGTCGTAAGTCAGCCCCTGCAGCAGCCCGGGCTCCAACATCCGGCAGGCTTCCAGAGAAATGTGCCCGGTGCCAGCAAAATCCAGGCCTAACAGGGCTTCCACCTGGGTAGGCGTCAGACCCTTGTCGGCAAGCAACGTGCGGCGTGCGTCCTCATCCCGGTGCAGCGCCAGCAAAGTAACAAGTTCATCCCACAAAGAAAAGTCCGGCGTATCTGCTTGCAGGGCTTTGCGCAGGGCATGGGTGCCCTTTAAAGCAGGCAATTTGTACTTCTTTTCGTAGTTGTCGAGAGGGCCGTCCACCCCGTAGCGCACATCAGCAAAGCGTACGTCTTCCCCCCACTGCAATTCTTTACGAATGCGGGGATAGGAAATTGTTTCTATCTTATAAGCCAGTGCCAGCAGCTTGGTGCGTTCTTCCTCCGACAGGGTACGGGTTTGCCCGTTTTCGGTCACGCGGATGTGATTGATTTTTTGCAGTAGGTTGAACCGCTCAAAGGTAGGGGTATTTTTGAAAGCGCGCTTTTTATCCGGCAGCAGGGTACACCAACCGACTTTGGAAGCCCAGCCGCCTCGATAGGGACTATCTCCGCCGGGCCCTTCATCAAAAGAACGCTGCCGTAGCAGAATAGAAAGATATTCGGCTTCCAGTTCCGGTGTGGCCCATGGTTGGCCGAAACTGCGCTGGGCAACAAACAGAGCCTGGGCCTCCCGGGCAATCTCGTCCCGACCTACGGTGGACAGATAGTTTTCCCCCTTGTTGCGTTTATGGTCCGCAAACAACGGGTCTTTGTAAAGCATCTCACCGACAGTGCGATAGCCGTGTTGTTCCATGCGCTGCCGGTTCTGGGTGACCGCCTGCAATAAGATGCCATCCTCTTTGCTGTTGGCGGCGCGGCGGTTGCTCTTGAACCCGCGACGCTGCATCAGGTGCAGCAAAATGCGGGCAAATGCCTGGGCGGTGACAGGCTCGTCCAGTGCACGGGTGCGTAATGCATAGATATCTTCCAAGTGACCGGCAGAGAACAAAGCCGATAGTTCTTCCTGACTGGCAAGACCGTGTTGAGCCATCAATTGATAAAGGTCCTGTTTGCGCAGTGCTTTGCGACGTATGCGGCGGCGCATACTGCGGGCCATGCGGCGTGGGGCTGCTAAACTTTCGCCTGTCTTGGGTTGTTCTGCCCGGGGAAAAATGCGACTGCCCAACCGGATAAAACCACAGGGCTGTGCCTGGTCATTCAAGGCTACAACGGTCCATCCCACAGACGCTACGCCGATGTCCAAACCAATTCCGTAAGGCCACTGCATAGAATCAACCTCCTGAATAAAAGTTTGTATAAAAAAAGATGACGCCCTGCAAGCAGGGCGTCAGAGCTCTACGGTGTACTACCTTATTGTAGTAACCATAACAGTTCTTGGTATGGTATAAGAACTGTTTTTAGTATAGCATGTTCACTCTGCCTTGTAAAGGATAAAATGATTGGATTTTTCTGAAGTGCATGGCATCATCATACTATCATAGAAAAAGTGGGATTGCTATACCTATTTTGGTGGTATGGCAAAGAAATGGTCCAAAACCTTGTACCACCCGGGTCCGGTGGAGCTGGCCAGCTGTTCCTTCGGGCAGAGCAGTAAGGTCAGCTATCTGCAAATGCTCACAGCCGTATGTGCCGTGGTCAACGGCGGAAACCTGATGCAGCCCTACGTGGTACAGCGCATCACTGCCCCGGACGGTACGGTGTTGCAGCAGACGGAACCAACGGTGAAGCGCCGGGTCATCAGTGAGGAAACCAGTGCCGTCATGTGCAAGTTGATGGAGGGGGTGGTAACGGACGGTACCGGTACCCATGCTGCGGTGAATGGGTATTTCGTAGGCGGCAAAAGTGGCACCAGTCAGAAGCTGGACAGCGAAAACGAAGGGGCGCGCATCAGCAGTTTTGTGGCGGTTGCTCCTATTGACGAGCCGCGGCTGGCAGTGTTGGTCTGCCTGGATGAACCTCACAGCTGGACCACCAGCGGAGGTACGCTCTCCGGGCCGGTTTGCGCCGAGGTGCTTCAGAAGGCGTTGCCTTACCTGGGCATCGAACCGGAAAATGAGGTGCTAACGGAACAGGAGTCGTAAAAGAATGGTGAAATTTTTGCGTTTTTGTCAATGTTAAAAAAATGTATGGGAAATTTGAGAGAAAATCTGTTATAATGTATGCATATCATTGTACAGTAAGTGCAGGAGACGGATAATATGGCCAACGCAAAAGCCGGGCATCAGCCTTTTGTTGTGTTTGATAATGTGTGTAAATATTACCAGATGGGCGACACGCGCATTGCGGCGTCGGACCATGTGAGCTTTACTATAGAAAAGGGGGAGTTCTGCGTCATTCTGGGACCTTCCGGTGCAGGAAAAACCACCGTCCTGAATATGCTGGGCGGTATGGACACCTGTGATGAAGGTACGATTTTGCTGGACGGAGAGAAGGTCAGCAGTTTCAGCCAGAAACGGTTGACCACCTACCGCCGGTATGATGTGGGCTTTGTGTTCCAGTTCTACAATCTTGTGCAGAACCTTACTGCACGGGAAAATGTGGAACTGGCGGCGGAAATCTGCCGTGACCCGCTTGACGCGGACACCGTCTTGGAGGAAGTAGGGCTGGCGGACCGCCGGAATAACTTCCCGGCACAGCTGTCCGGCGGTGAGCAGCAGCGTGTTTCCATTGCACGGGCGCTTGCCAAAAATCCCAAGATCTTGCTTTGCGACGAACCCACCGGTGCGCTGGACTACAAAACCGGCAAGCAGGTGCTGGCTCTTTTACAGGATACCTGCCGCCAAAAAGGCCGCACGGTGATTGTGATTACACATAACAGTGCATTGGCAGCTATGGCGGATCGGGTGATCCGCATCAACAGTGGCCGTGTGATCGAAGAAACCATCAATGCAAATCCCACCCCGGTGGAAAGGATCGAATGGTAACATGACGCGCAGCTATCGTAAAAATATAGTACGTACCTTCAAAAGCGCGCGCAGCCGTTTTGCAGCCATTTTTTCCATCGTGGCATTGGGTGTCGGCTTCCTGGCAGGTCTGAATGCAACGCCCATCGATATGGAAGAGTCGATGGAAAAGTACATGGACGATGGAAACTTCTATGATTTGCGGATCGTTTCCACCATGGGCCTGACCGATGAGGATGTTTCCGCCCTGGAACAGGTGGACGGCGTGGCGCAGGTACAGCCGGGCTATTCTGCCGACCTTTTGGTGGAAGCCGGTGAGGATGTGGTAGTATCCCGGCTGCTCAGCGTGCCGCCGGAGGACGAGGATGCCATCAATAAACTTATACTGGTGGAAGGGCGCCTGCCGGAAACTTCCGGTGAGTGTGTGGTGGAAGCCGGTGCTACCCTTGGCGGCAGCGCATACCCGGTGGGCACCAAACTGACGGTCAACAGCAGCGATAACGAAGACCTGGATACCAAACTGGCCTGCACCGAATACACGGTAGTGGGCGTAGTACATAACACCAACTATTTCAGCTTTGAACGGGAACCTGCCAGTGTGGGCAACGGTACCGTGGAACTGGTTATGTATCTGCTGCTGCAGGATTTTGCCTACGACACGTACACCGAAATCTACGTCACGGCGGACGGGGCCCTTGCCCAGAACAGCATGGCGGACGAGTACGAGGCCACGGTGGGAGCCGTGCAGACCAAAGTGGAGGAAATCCAGGACGAACGCTGTCAGGCCCGCTATGACGAGATCCGTTCCGAGGCGCAGGAAGAAATCGACGACGCCTGGGCGGAATATTATGACGCCGAGGAAGAAGCAAACCAGGAATTGGCGGATGCAGCACAGGAACTGGCCGATGGACGCCAGGAACTGGCCGACGGTGAGCAGGAATACCTGGACGGCGAGCAGGAATATGCCGATGGTCTGCAGGAATTGACCGACAACGAAGCAAAAGTCAACGATGGCGCGGTGCAGCTGGCCGACGGTATCCAGGAGTTGCTGGACAGTCAGGCCAAGGTGGAAGAAGGAGAAGCCGAGCTGGCAGCCAATGAACCGCAGCTGGCCGAAGCGCGGCGCAAACTGGAAAGCGGACAGGCCGATTATGAGGCCGGCCTGCAGCAATATAACGATGCGCTGGCCCAGCTGGAAGAGGGCGAACAGCAGCTGGCGGATGGCAAAGTACAGCTGGACGCCGCAGAACAGCAGTATACCGAAGGCGTGGAGGAACTGGTTGTTCAGATCAACGGTATGCTCCAGAGCAGTACGGAAGAAACCGCTGTAGGCCTGACGCCGGAACAGATGGCAGGGCTTTTGACGCCCAGCACGCCGGAAACGGCGGCAGCGCAGGCGGAGGGCGCTGCTGCGGTGTACGGGCAAAGTACGGCCGAGTCGGCATCCCGGGGCCTGACAATTGAGCAGATTCTGTCGCTGTTACAGACAAACACACCGGATACATCCGGCGTGACCCTGACCACAGAGGATGTGGAAGGGTTTGTTGCCTGGATGATTGAAAACGAGTACCCCAACCCAACCAGCTATGATGAACTGCTGGACCGTGCCGAAGCCTATATGCGGGAATGCTACGGGGAAGAGGCGGGACCGTTCCCGTTGACTTCCACGGCACGCACCGTCCAGGAACAGGCAGGGAAGATGCTCTACGCCTTGCAGATGCTGCCGGGGGACCCCACGCAGCAACAGCTGGAACTGGCAGCGCAGCTTACCGCCATCTGTGAAGCGGACCGGGCTGACATGCAGTCTGTGCTGCAATCGTCACAGGAATGGTTGGCGGCCCAGGAAGAACAGGAAACCATGACCCGGCTGTTTGGTATGATGGTACCGGTATGGCTGCAGTATCTGCAGGCGGAACAGGCGCAGACCGAACCGCTGGTCACGGGATTTGCCACCATGGTGGATGGACGCCGTACCCTGGACGCCAGCTGGCAGGCATATTATGAAAACGCCCAGAAACTGGCGGATGGCCGCAAACAGCTGGAAGATAGTACCGCTTTGCTGGACGATGCAAAACGGCAGCTGGATGACGGCTGGGCACAGTACAATGCCGGTCTGGCGGAATACGAAGCCGGAAAACGGGAGCTGGAATCGGCACGCAACCAGATCACGGACGGCTGGGCAACGCTGACCGACAAGCAGCTGGAACTGGATGATGCCCGGCGGCAGATCAACGATGCCAAAGCTGAACTGGCCGATGCCCGGGCAGAGTTGGACGACGCCCGGCGTACCATTGAAGAAAATGCCCAGAAACTGCGGGATGGCGAGATCGAATATGAGGACGCCAAGGCGGAAGCAGAGCAAGAACTGGCCGATGCCCGGGCGGAAATTGAAGATGCCCAAAAAGAAGTGGATGATATCGAATTCCCCGAGTGGTATGTCTGGGATCGAAGCAACAATGTCAGTTATGCTTCTTTTACCGGTAACGTGGATAAGTTGACCGCCATTACCACCATTTTCCCGGTGTTCTTCTTCCTGGTGGCGGCGCTGGTGGTTTCCACCACCATGACCCGCATGGTGGAGGAGGAGCGCCTGCAGATCGGCACCCTCAAAGCCCTGGGATATACCCGCGGCGAGATCATGCGCAAGTACCTGTGGTACGCATTTGCGGCGGCCGTGCTGGGCACGGTGGTAGGTCTGGCGGTAGGATTCAAGGCATTCCCCAGCATCATCTGGTCTGCCTACGAGATGATGTACTATATGCCCAAGATCTATACCCCGTGGCGTGCACTGCAGGCAGTCTTTGCCGGCGGTACGCTGACGGTGCTTTCGGTGGGGATTACTGCGTTGGCCTGCCGTGCCTCTCTGGCAGAAGTCCCGGCGGCGCTTATGCTGCCCCGTGCCCCCAAGGCAGGCAAAAGAATCTTGTTGGAACGCATCACGCCGCTGTGGCGTCGCTTCCCCTTTACCTGGAAAGTGGCCTGCCGGAACCTGCTGCGCTACAAAAAGCGCTTCTGGATGACTGTGATCGGCGTGGCAGGATGTATGTCGCTGCTGGTGGCCGGTTTCGGCATCTCGGATTCTCTGAACGCTATTATCACCAAACAGTACGGCGATATTTCCCACTACGATCTGGTGACAGCCGTTACCAAGGAAGAGGCGGTAGAACAGGGACCGGTTTACGATTATCTGGTCGGTGATGATGCTTTTACAGCGTCGATGACGGTTTCCATGCAGGCAACCCGTCAGGATGGCCACGAAGGGGAAATGGACGTTTACCTGATGGTGCCGGAGGACGTGAACCAATTCGCGGACTTTGCCGATCTTCATGAACGTGTTGGCCGCAAACCTACGCCTTTGGGCGAAGACGGTGTGGTCCTGACGGAAAAACTGGCCAAGACGCTGGGCGTGGAAGCTGGCGACACCATCACCCTGAAAAACGGCGATGATATAACCGGAACCTTCACGGTCAGCGGCGTGTGCGAGCACTATGTAAGCAACTATGTGTACATGAGTGCTTCCACCTATGCCGAAGGCTTTGGCGAGGAAGTAACCTACAATGCCGTGCTCAGTAAGTTGACGGACGACAGCCAGGAAGCCCGGGATGCTATCTCTACGGTATTGCTGGATATGGACAACGTGGCCAGCCTTACCTTTACGGAAGACAGCGTGGCCCAGGTGCTCAATATGCTCAACTCCATCGATGCGGTGGTAGTGCTCATCATTGTATGTGCGGCGTGTTTGGCCTTTGTGGTGCTGTACAATCTGTCCAACATCAACATTGCGGAACGCGTTAAAGAAATTGCTACGATAAAGGTGCTCGGCTTCTATGACCGTGAGGTGTACGCCTATGTCAACCGCGAAAGCGTTGCCTTGACTCTGATCGGAACGCTGTTCGGTATTTTTGGCGGTATTGCATTGCATCGCTTTATCATTGTGACGGTGGAAGTGGACGCGGTTATGTTCGGACGGGATATCCAGCCGCTGAGCTTTGTGTACGCCATTGCGCTGACGCTGCTGTTCAGTACGCTGGTCAACCTGGTTATGAACCGTGTGCTGAAGAAAATTTCCATGGTGGAGAGCATGAAGGCGCCCGAATAACCAGGCAGAAACAAGGCAGTTTATACGATTATTTTTCTTCCGGCCCCCGGAAAACGGGGGCCGGAATTCTTTTTTGCAACAAAGAAAAAATAGGATGAATTTTTTATGTTTTTTTATATTGACAATTTGTCATGCCGTGCTATACTAGTAAAGTACGCAAATGAACTGTTAGTATATGAACAATTCGAAGCCTAACAAAAAAGAGGGCGGAGGCAGGTGAGAATCACGAAAACAAAACAGTCTGACTGCGGCCCCAGATGCTGTCGTAAGGACCATTTTGGGGCGCTGGTCAGCCAAACTTCCCGAGTGGTTCGCCGGGCGATGGATGCGCGGGTTGCAGCCGATGTGACCCCGGAACTTACCGGGGTGCGCGGCATGCTGCTGGGCGAGATCGTGCGGGCCAATAAGGAAAACCGTGATGTCTATCAGCGGGATGTGGAACAATGGATGCAGCTGCGGCGGTCCAGTGTGACAGCCATTCTGCAGGCGATGGAACAGGACGGATTCATTACGCGCTGTTCGGTAGAAAAGGACGCACGGCTGAAACGGCTGGCAGCAACCCCCAAAGGGGTGGCTTACCATGAGCGCATTCGTGCCAGCATTGACAATTTCGAGCGGGCGCTGCAGTACGGTATTGCACCGGAACAACAGGCCGTAGCACGCAGTGTGCTGGAGCGGGTCCTGGCCAATGCACAGTCCATTGCGGGCGAACAATGAGCCTTGTCAAGGCGGCGGAGGATGCCGCTGTCGGGAAAAAGGACAGTATGTAAAGTAGAAAGGAGAAATCAATCTTGTTGAAAACACTTGGACGGGAGACCAAGGGCTTCCGCCTGGTCTCGATCCTTACGCCGATTTGCATGATCGGCGAGGTAATCATGGAAATGATTATCCCCAAGCTGATGGCAACCATCGTGGATGACGGCGTTACTGCCGGTAACATGGATGTCATCTACTCGGTAGGTGCCAAGATGCTGGTGGCAGCCCTGATCGGTCTGTTGGTCGGCATCCTGGGTGCCATGTTCGGCTCCCATGCCGCAACCGGTTTTGCGCGCAATCTGCGCCGCGGCATGTTCCGCAATATCCAGACCTTCAGCTTTGCCAACATCGACAAATACTCTACGGCAGGTCTGGTCACCCGTATGACCACCGACGTGACCAACATCCAGAACGCCTATCAGATGTTGCTGCGCATGGCCATCCGTGCGCCGGCCAGCATGATCGTGGCGCTGGTCATGTCCTTTACCATCAACGCCGAGCTGGCCAGCGTCTACCTGGTTGCGGTCATTCTGCTGGGCTGTGCCCTGATGTTCATTATGACCCGCGCTACCAGATACTTCACCGGCGCATTCCGCAAGTACGATGACCTGAACGAAAGCGTGCAGGAAAACGTATCTGCCATTCGCGTCGTCAAGGCTTATGTGCGGGAAAAGTTTGAGGGTGAAAAATTCCGCAAAGCCAGCGAAAATGTGCGCCAGCTGCTGATGCGCGCAGAACTGATCCTTTCCTGGAACGCCCCTTTGATGACGCTGTCTGTGTACAGCTGTATTCTGATCATCTCCTGGTTGGGTGCCCGCCTCATTGTGCTTTCCGGTGCTACCAGCTTTACCACCGGTGACCTGATGAGCATGCTGAGCTACTGCATGAACATCCTCATGAGCCTGATGATGCTCTCCATGGTGTTTGTTATGATCACCATGTCCGCCGCTTCTGCCAAGCGTGTGGCGGAAGTTCTGGACGAAAAATCCGACCTGGCCAACGGTGAGAATCCCGTTATGGAAGTCAAGGACGGTTCCGTCAAGTTCAACAACGTCAGCTTCGCCTATAAAAAGGATGGCGAGAAGGCCCTGGAGAACATCAACCTGGACATCAAGTCCGGCGAAACCATCGGCATCATCGGCGGAACCGGTTCTGCCAAATCCAGCCTGGTGCAGCTGCTGCCCCGTCTGTATGATGTGACCGAGGGCAGCGTGGAAGTCGGCGGTGTGGATGTGCGCAAGTATGATCTGGAAACCCTGCGCAACAGCGTGGCCATGGTGCTGCAGAAGAACGAACTGTTCAGCGGCACCATTGCCGAGAACCTGCGCTGGGGTAACCCCAACGCCACCGATGCCGAAATCGAGGATGCCTGCAAACAGGCCTGCGCCGATGAGTTTATCGAGCGCTTCCCCGATCGGTATGAAACCTACATTGAACAGGGCGGCAGCAACGTTTCCGGCGGCCAGAAACAGCGTCTGTGCATTGCCCGTGCTCTGCTGAAGAAGCCCAAGATCCTGATCCTGGACGACTCCACTTCTGCGGTGGATACGGCCACCGATGCCAAGATCCGCCACAGCTTTGCCGAGAAGATCCCCGGCACGACGGTCTTTATCATTGCCCAGCGTGTTTCCAGCGTGGAAAACGCCGATCATGTGCTGGTGCTGGATAACGGCCACATCAGCGGCTATGATACGCCGGAAAATCTGCTTAAGACCAACGCAATCTACCAGGAAGTGTACAACAGCCAGACCAAAGGTTCCGGCGACTTTGATGAGAAAGGGGGCGAGGCGTAATGGCACAGCAGCCTAAAGTAGTCAATGTTGGCCCCGGCCGCGGTCGCGGTCCGCGCCCCAAGGTGGAAAACCCGGGCAAGATCCTCAAGCGCATTCTGGCGTATGTCATGCACCTCTATAAGATTCCGGTTCTCATTGTACTGTGCTGCATCTTTATCAGCGTTTTTGCACAGGTGCAAGGTACCTTGTTCATGCAGACGCTGATCGACGGTTATATCACCCCCATGCTGCTGGAAAAGAGCAACGATTTCAGCGGCCTCATCAGTGCCATCACCCGAGTGGCTTTGTTCTATGCAGTGGGCATTGCAGCTATCTTCCTGCAGAACCGCCTGATGGCCCGTATTACCCAGGGCACTTTGAAGAGCCTGCGTGATGAGATGTTTACCCACATGCAGACGTTGCCCATCAAGTATTTCGATACCCACGCCCATGGCGACATCATGTCGGTCTACACCAACGATACCGACACTCTGCGCCAGATGATCAGCCAGAGCCTTCCCCAGCTGGTCAACACCTGCATCACGGTGGTCAGCGTGTTGATCTCCATGCTGGTACTCAGCCCGGCACTGACTGTTGTGGCACTGTTCATGGTAGGTGTCATGCTGCTCTGCACCAAGTTCCTCACCGGCCGTTCCGGTAAGTTCTTCGTCAAGCAGCAGCGCGAACTGGGCCGCGTAAACGGTTACATCGAAGAGATGATGAACGGCCAGAAGGTGGTCAAAGTCTTCTGCCATGAGGAAGCCGCCATCGAACGTTTCGATGAACTTAACGACGAACTGTTCCATAGCGCCGACAAGGCCAACGCATTCTCTCTGGTGGCAATGCCTGTCAATGGTCAGTTGGGCAACCTGAGCTATGTGCTCTGCGCCATCATCGGCGGCGCTTTGGCTATCCATTCTTTTGGCGGTCTGACGCTGGGCAAGCTGGCCAGCTTCCTGGTTCTGACCCGGAACTTCAACCAGCCCATCACTCAGATTTCCATGCAGCTGAACTCGGTGGTCATGGCATTGGCCGGCGGCCAGCGTATCTTTGCGTTGCTGGATGAAAAGTCCGAAACCAACGAGGGTGACATCACTCTGGTCCACGCTAAGTACCTGCCGGACAACACGGTTACCGAGACCGACCAGGCTACTGGTACCTGGGCCTGGAAGAAGACCGATGCCAACGGCGAAAGCACTTATACCGAACTGAAGGGCGACATCGTCTTCAAGGATGTGGACTTCGGTTATGATCCGGGCAAGATCGTGCTGCACGACATCAATCTGTATGGCCGTCCCGGCCAGAAGATCGCTTTTGTCGGTTCCACCGGTGCCGGCAAAACCACCATCACCAACCTGATCAACCGTTTCTACGATATCCAGAAGGGCCAGATTCTGTACGATGGCCACGACATCAAGTCCATTGAAAAGAACGCGCTGCGTTCCTCCCTGGGTATCGTGCTGCAGGATACCCACCTGTTTACCGGCACCGTTATGGATAACATCCGGTACGGTCGCCTCACTGCCACCGATGAAGAGTGTATTGCAGCAGCCCGCCTGGCCAATGCCGACGGCTTCATCAAGCACCTGCCCGATGGCTACAACACCATGCTGACCGGTGACGGCACCAACCTCAGCCAGGGCCAGCGCCAGCTGTTGGCCATTGCCCGTGCGGCGGTTGCCGATCCTCCGGTGCTGATCCTGGACGAGGCGACTTCCTCCATTGATACCCGCACCGAAAAGCTGGTGCAGGATGGCATGGACGGCCTGATGTACGGTCGTACCACCTTTGTCATCGCCCACCGCCTGTCTACGGTCCGCAACTCTGACTGCATTATGGTTCTGGAACAGGGCCGTATCATCGAGCGCGGCACCCACGACGAACTGATTGCCCAGAAGGGTCGGTACTATCGACTGTACACCGGCAATTTTGCGGAAAACTCGTAAAAGAACGGTAAAAAATCCGTCCGAATCAATCAAAAATGCCGGGATGGCTTTGTGCCATTCCGGTTTTTTTGTGCAAAATGCCGCAACAGCGACAAAAAGTTGACGAACTGGAAAAAAGTGGTTATAATAGAGAACGTAGCCACGCACAATTGCGGTGGAACAGAATGCGGCTCGAGGGAAATAAAATGTGGCCGCTCAACGTATTAGGAGGAATTCCAATATGGCACCCAAAAAGAAAGTTGCCCAGACCGTACTTACCGACGGTAAGTTCTATACCATCAGCGCTGCCAACGGCAAGGTTGTGGAGGTTGCTGATTATAACATCGATAACGGCGCCAAGATTCAGCTGTGGGACAATGTCAACGCTGAATGGCAGCAGTGGAATTTTGTGGCCGCCGGCGACGGCGTCTACCGTATCCAGAACCGTTTTACCGGCAAGATGCTGGACCTGGATTGCGGCGGCGTAAGCGACGGCACCCGCGTTCACCAGTGGGAGGGCGCTCCGGCGTCCAGCCAGCTGTGGGTCGTGGAGCCTTCCAACGATGGCCGCGTCAAGATCAAGTCCAACCTGGCCGGCAAATTGCTGGACGTTGTCGGCATGAACACCGACAACGGTGCTGCGCTGCAGATCTGGCGCGATGAGAACGGCACCACCCAGTACTGGACCATCAACGAAGTGACCCGCAAGCCCAAGGCCAGCGCCAAGGCCACTGCCGCCAAGGCAAAGGCTGAACTGACCGCTGCGGCCGAGAACATGGCTGATGTGGCCGCCGATGCTGCCGAAGAAGTGGTAAAGGCAGTTAAGAATGCCAGCACCAAGCCCGCTGCCAAGAAGGCTGTCAAGACTGTCAATGAGACTGTCAAGGCTGTGACTGAGGCTGTGAAGCCCGCTGCCGATGAAGCTGTCAAGGCTGCCAAGCCCGTGGTAGAAGAAGCTGTTAAGGCTGCAAAACCCGTGGTGGAAGAAACCGTTAAGGCTGTGACCGAGGCTGTGAAGCCCGCCGCCAAGAAGCCTGCTGCGAAAAAGACCACCAAGAAGGGCCGCAAGTAATTTGGCTGCCGCCTGATATTTCCCCTTGCAATTTTTATGTTGGAACGAGTGACCCCCGCGCCTTACGGTGCGGGGGTTTTTGTTGGTGTTATGATTTGCAGTGCAAGGGGTCCATTTGTTTTGCGCCCGTGGACTTTGACGGTCGTGGAAAACGAAAACTCTCATAGTTACAAAAATCCCGCCGCAGACGGTTTTGTCAGCGGCGGGATTTTTATAGATAAGAAAAGCGGGATTACAGTGCAGCCATGGCGGTCTGAATATCCGCTTCACCGGCGCGCATGGCCTGCAAGGTACGGTCCAGAAGTGTGTCCAGTTCCCAGCCGAGCATCTCGGCTCCCTGGCGGATCACATCCCGGGAACAACCGGCGGCGAACTTCTTATCCTTGAACTTTTTCTTCAGGCTGGACAGCTCCATGTCGGTGCAGCTTTTGCTGGGGCGCATCTTGGCGGCGGCCCCAATCAGCCCTGTCAGTTCGTCGGTGGCAAAGAGCACTTTTTCCATCTCGTGCTCCGGTTCCACATTGCTGCACAGGCCGTACCCGTGGCAGCAAACCGCATGCGTCAGGGCATCGCTGGCACCGGCGGCGGGCAGAATCTCGGCAGCCTTGGTGCAGTGCTGGTCGGGGTAACGCTCAAAATCCACGTCGTGCAAAAGCCCACACAGCGCCCAGAAATCAGCGTCAGCACCATAACCCAGTTCATTTGCAAACCAGCGCATAACAGCTTCCACCGTCAGGGCATGCTGCAAATGGAACGGCTCCTGGTTATATTCCCGCAACAGGGTCCATGCCTGCTCTCGTGTCATTCCTGCTTCCATAGGTCAATCGCTCCTTTGCAAGTTGGCAGCTCAGCCCAGCGCTTTAATGGAATCCTGAATCTTGGCGGCCTTCTCCTGGGCGGCGGCCAGCTTGGCGCGGGTCTCTTCCACCAGTTTGGCGGGGGCCTTCTCCACGAACTTCGGATTGTTCAGCTGATTCTGGAACATGGCCATTTCCTTTTCGGCCTTGGTCAGTTCCTTGTTCAGGCGGGCCAGTTCTTTCTCACGGTCGATCAGCTCCATCATGGGGATGTAGCCCTTGGCGGCCGGAGTGGCCACGGTCACCATGCCTTCGGTGGAACCTTCGTACTTGTCGGTCAGGGTCACATCGGTGGCAAATGCAAAGCGGGCCAGATACACACTGCCCTTTTCAAAGGCGGCGGGGGAGGCGGTCTCAATGACCATGGTGGTCTTTTTGGCGGGATGGACGTTCATCTCGCTGCGCATGGCGCGAACGGCCTTGATGTAATCCATCAGCTTTTCAAAGTCGGCGCACTCGTCTTCCCAAACGGGCAGGTTCAGGTTGCCGGGCCAGGTCTGGAGCATGATGGTCTCTTCACTGCCGGGCAGGGCCTGATAAATCTCCTCGGTGATGAAGGGCATAAAGGGATGCAGCAGCTTGAGCGCTTTGTCCAGCACATAGACCAGCACCTTGCGTGCGGTGTCGGCCTGAGCGGCATCGTCACTGTTCAGGCGGGATTTGCAGATTTCGATATACCAGTCGCAGTAGACTTCCCAGATGAAGTTCTCCACCTTCTCGGCGGCAAGACCCAGTTCGTACTTGTCCAGGTTGGCAGTGGCCTCGGCCGCTACCTTGGACAGTTCGGACAGTACCCACTTGTCGCTCATATCCAGCAAAGATTCTTCCGGCATACCGGGCTGGAAATCTTCAGGCAGATTCATCAGCACAAAGCGGGCGGCGTTCCACAGCTTATTGGCAAAGTTGCGGCTGGCGGTAACCTTTTCATCGCTGTAGCGCATATCGTTGCCGGCGGTGGAGCCTACAATCAGCATCATGCGCAGCGCGTCGGCACCATACTGTTCAATGACTTCCAGCGGGTCGATGCCGTTGCCCAGGCTCTTGGACATCTTGCGGCCCTGGCTGTCACGAACAATGCCGTGGATCAGCACAGTGTCAAAGGGCGCTTTGCCGGTGTAGGCCAGACCGGAGAAGATCATACGGGAGACCCAGAAACCGATAATGTCATAGCCGGTGACCAGGGTGTTGGTGGGGTAGAAGTAGTTATAATCCTCGGCGTTTTCGTTGGGCCAGCCCAGGGTGGAGAAGGGCCACAGGGCAGAGCTGAACCAGGTGTCCAGTGTGTCAGGGTCCTGGGTCAGATGCACACCGCCGCACTTGGGGCAGACGGACGGGGCTTCTTTGGCGACCACGGTTTCGCCGCAGTCATCGCAGTACCAGGCGGGAATCTGGTGACCCCACCACAGCTGACGGCTGATGCACCAGTCACGGCCACCCTTCATCCAGTTGATATAGTTTTTGGTGAAGCGCTCGGGCACGAACTTGATGTCGCCCTTTTCCACGCTCTCGATGGCAGGGCCGGCCAGGGGTTCCATCTTGACGAACCACTGTTTGGAAACCATGGGTTCAATGACGGAATGGCAGCGGTAGCAGGTGCCCACATCGTGGGTGATGCTCTCGGTTTCTTTCAGGGCGCCGCAGGCTTCCAGGTCGGCCAGGATGGCTTTGCGGGCTTCCAAGGCGGTCATGCCGGCGTACTTGCCGCAGTCCAGCACGTCGGGCTCGTCGGCAGCAGCGCGGCCGGCAGCCTTTTCAGCGTCCACGGCGGTTTTGTCGGCAGCGCCGGTCATGTGGCCGTCGTACGTCAGCACGCGGATCATGGGCAGGTCATGGCGCTTGCCCACTTCAAAGTCGTTGGGGTCGTGGGCGGGGGTGATCTTCACCACGCCGGTGCCTTTTTCCATATCGGCGTGTTCGTCGCAGACAATGGGAATCTCACGGTCCAGCAGCGGCAGGATCACATGGCAGCCATGCAGGTGGGCATAGCGCGGGTCCTCGGGGTTGATGGCTACGGCCGTATCGCCCAGCATGGTTTCGGGGCGGGTGGTGGCCAGTTCCAGGGTCTCGCCGGTTTCCTTTACCTTATAAAGCAGATGCCAGAAGCTGCCTTCCTTGGCCTCGTACTCTACCTCGGCGTCCGAGATGGAGGTGTTGCAGTGGGGGCACCAGTTGACCATGCGGTTGCCGCGGTAGATCAGCCCCTTGTCGTACAGGCGGACGAACACTTCCTTGACAGCGTCGGAGCAGCCTTCATCCATGGTGAAGCGTTCCCGTTCCCAGTCGCAGGAGCAACCCAGTTTTTTCAGCTGGCTGACGATACGGTTGCCGTAGGTGTTTTTCCAGTCCCAGGCGCGCTCCAAAAAGCCGTCGCGGCCTACCATCTCTTTGGTTAGGCCTTCTTCCCGCATTTTGGCCACAACTTTCGCCTCGGTGGCAATGGAAGCGTGGTCGGTACCGGGCACCCAAAGGGCGGCGTATCCCTGCATCCGCTTGTAACGGGTCAGGATATCCTGCCAGGTTTCGTCCATGGCGTGGCCCATGTGCAGCTGGCCGGTAACGTTCGGCGGCGGCATCACAATGGTGAAGGGCTTTTTGCTGCGGTCGATCTGGGTATGGAAATACCCTTTGTCGCACCAGTTCTGGTAGATGCGGTCTTCAGCACCCTGGGGTGCGTACTGTTTGGCAAGTTCTTTCGGCATAAACAAACCTCCTGCTTTGTGTTGCGGGGCTCCTTGCAAAGAAAAAAGGCCGCCCCATGAACGTTCATGGGACGGCCTGAATAACATGTCAGGTCGCGGTACCACCCAAATTGCCTTATAGCAAGGCCTCTTTGCGGCAGGGCACAACCCCGCCTGCCCGGATAACGGCGGCAACCCCGTGCGCAGCTAGCAGTTTTCCTGTTCACCGCGCCTGCTCAAAAGTGACAGCAACTCTGCTTGCTTTACCGGACTTGCACCGTGCGCCGGCTCTCTGTAAAAGCAAAACAAAGTGCACTCTTTCTCATTGCATTTATTTACTATGTATCCTACCGCACCGTTCCGGACTTGTCAAGTGAAAAATCAACAGGCAAACGCGAATCCGACCGGGCTTTTTGCGCGGATTCCCTTGCCGTTGTGCGGGAGGGGTGCTATAATAAGGCCCTACAGAGGAGTAGCGATTTATAAAAAGGAGCAATATGGAAAGACAAAAAACGAGCCCATGGCTGATTGCGTTCCGGGTGATTTTTACCATTGCGTTGGTTGCCTGTATCGCGTATATTTTTCGGAATTCTTTGCAGACCGGCGCGGAATCCTCGCTGCGGAGTCAGGCGGCAATGCAGGCCGTGAATGAAACGCTGGGCAAAATTCATCTGGGACCGTTGTCGGAGCATACCGTCCGCAAGCTGGCGCACTTTCTGGAATTTACCATGGAAGGTTTCCTGCTGATGCTGTGTCTGCGGGTATATACGGCGCATTTTGTGCGGCATATGAGCTGGCCGCTGTTGCTGGGGATGAGTACAGCACTGATGGATGAAACCATCCAGCTGTTTATTCCCAACCGTACGTCGATGGTGACTGATGTCTGGATCGATATGATGGGCGTGGTGGCCGGCCTGCTGGTGGCGCTTATTATTTTGCTGATTGTGCGGGTTGTTTGTGCCTTTGCCCGGATCAAGCGGGAAAACCGTGCGCTGCGTGCGGAGCGGGAGGAATTGCGCCGGGCCCAGCAGGAACAAGAACATGAACGGTTGGCACAACGGGCGGCACATCGTGCCCACGAGGCGCAGCTGGGGCATGAACAGTCCTATATGTATGAGGAAACAGAGAACGAACAAGGGGAGGAACCTGCAGAATGACCACCCAACAAGCCATTGAGGCGTTACATGCTTTGCCCCGTTTGGGCAGTGGTACGCCCGGCCTTGAACGTATGAAAAATTTGCTGGATCATCTGGGGAATCCGGAAAAGGAACTGCAGTGCATTCATATTGCCGGAACCAACGGCAAGGGCAGTCTGGCGGCCATGACGGCATCCATTCTGACAGCGGCAGGCTATAAGACGGGGCTGACCATCAGCCCCTATGTGGTGGATTTCCGGGAGCGGTTCCAGATTGACGGGGAGATGATCCCGCCGCGCACCTTGGCAACCCTGACGCAAAAGGTACTGGATGCGGTGGAACAAATCCAACGGGAGGGCGGACAAAGCCCGGTCCAGTTTGAAGTGGTCACAGCGGTGGCACTGCTGTGGTTTGCGCGGGAAAAATGTGATCTGGTGGTACTGGAAACAGGCCTGGGCGGCCGGTATGATGCCACCAATGTAGTGCCGCACACGTTGGTGGCAGCCATTACCCGCATTGGCTACGATCATATGGAATTGCTGGGGGATACCCTGGACAAGATTGCGGCGGAAAAAGCCGGAATCATTAAGGAAGGTTGTGCAGTGGTGTGCTATCCTGACCAACCTGCAGAGGCAATGGGACCCATCCTGACGGCTGCTGCGGAAGCACATACCAGTATTATTACACCGGAATTGGATGACATCCGCCGCCTGCCGGGAAAACGGTTGGAAAACCGTATTGATTATGGCGGATATCAGGCTGCGTTGGGGCTGCCCGGTGCGCATCAGGCCAATCATGCCGCTATGGCGGTAGAAATTGCTCTGGCACTCTGGCGCGAGTACGGATACGAAATTTCCGATGACGCCATTCTGCAGGGACTGGCGGCAGCCCGTATGCCGGCCCGCATTGAAGTGCTGCGCCGTCATCCGCTGCTTCTGGTGGATGGATGCCATAACCCGGACGGTACCCGTGCGCTGGCGGAAACGCTGACCAAAGCCAACTACGAGGAAAACCTGGTGGGGGTACTGGGCATGCTGGCGGATAAGGATTATGAAAAAATGCTGGAAATTCTGGCTCCTTGTTTTGCCAAGGTGTATACAGTTACCCCCAACTGCCCGCGTGCGCTCAGCGCAGAGGATCTGCAGCGCGCTGCACGCTTCCATATGGATGCCGAGGCAGCAGCTACCGTGCCGGATGCACTGCGCAGCGCAGTACGCTATGCCGAAGAAAACAACCTGGCGGGTGTTGTGGTATGCGGATCGCTGTATCTTGCGGCCGAAGCCCGTCCCTGGCTGCTTAAGGAAGCAGAAAAATAATTGCTGCCGCCCCATTCCAACAAAATATTTGCAGTCAAGCCTGTATCGTAATGGTACAGGCTTTTTTGTATGTCTGGGTAAAATTTCTGTCAGCAGTTTCCTGTCGGAAACCTGCATCATCTGCAAAAGGGGACAACCTCAATGGCCAAGGTTTGTTTTGTGCCGGGCAGCGGTACATTGGCCGCTTATCTGAGCGGTGAGATTGATCATCATGCTGCACAATCTTTGCGGCGGGAAATCGACGCACAGGTGGATGATCGGATGCCGGAACTTCTGACGCTGGATTTTTCCGGTGTGACTTTTATGGATTCTTCCGGCGTGGGATTGATTTTGGGGCGTGACCGTCACATTGTGTCGTTGGGCGGTCGGTTGACGGTACAAAATCCGCCCCCTGCTGTGCGCAGAATGCTGGATCTTGCCCGTATTACGTATGCCTAAGGGGAATTTGCTATGAAAATGCTGAATCAGGTCAAAATTACATTTGCCAGCCGTTCTGTGAATGAAGGGTTTGCCCGGGCGGCGTTGGCGGCATTTCTGGTGCAGCTGGACCCCACGGTCCCGCAGCTGGCCGATCTCAAAACGGCGGTTTCGGAAGCGGTCACCAACTGTATTGTACATGCTTATCCGGAATCCATTGGCCCGGTAACCATGACAGCGGGATTATACGAAGGGGGACTGGTGCGAATCACCATCAGTGACCGTGGTGTGGGGATTGATGACATTACCAAGGCAATGGAACCGATGTACACCACGGGGGACCCCTCGGAACGCGCGGGTCTGGGATTTGCGGTGATGCAAAGTTTCATGGATAAGGTGCGGGTATCTTCAACGCCGGGCAAAGGCACACGCGTTACGTTGACCAAACGGCTGGAAGTACGCGATTGACCCTTACATATATAGTAAAGGGGGAGCCGCTATGCCTGCACAAAGCATAGAACTGATGCCGCGCGCGGAATTTATTGAGAAGAATCTGGGATTGGTGCACGCCTGCGCCGGCCGCTTTAAGGGAAGAGGAATTGAATACGAGGAACTGTATGCGGCAGGATGCCTGGGACTGGTCAAAGCCTGCGATGGATTCGATACGAGCCGAGGCGTTTGCTTCTCCACGTATGCGGTGCCGGTCATTCTGGGAGAAATCAAAAAACTGTTCCGGGATGGCGGCACGGTCAAGGTCAGCCGCTCCCTGAAAGAGCTTAGCTTGAAAATCAATGCAGAGCGGGAGCGTTGCCTGAAAAGAACCGGCCAGGAACCGGGCGTTGTGCAGTTGGCAGAAACCTTGCAGACAACACCGGAGCAAATAGCACTGGCAATTCGTGCTTCTCTCCCGGCGTTGTCCCTGACACCTGCGGATGATGAGGATGGCCAGCGGGAATGGGATGTGCCGATGGATTCCCCGGAGGAAAGCCTGGCGGATCGAATTGGCCTGGCGGAAGTAATGGACAAACTGGAACCCCAAGACCGAACCATGATCCGGCTGCGCTTTTTTGCGGGACGAACCCAAAGCGAGACGGCGCGTGTATTGGGGACGACACAGGTGCAGATATCGCGCCGGGAGCGCCGGGTGCTCAAATGGATGCGCCAGCAGCTTTTGGGGGAAGATGCGTCGGGATAATCAGATGAAGCGTGCATTTTGCGGGAGTGTCCGTCGAAATGCACGCTTTTCTTTTTGGAAATTGTGCGTAGTAACAAAAATAGAGCTTGTATATTGACAGAAGTGATTTGGTGTGATATGATACGCCTACCATCGAGAGAATGTACGATATATCGTGCATGAATGAAAACATCGAAAAAATGTCAAAAAATCTGAAAAAAGTGTTGACAAAGTGATTCTCCGGTGGTATTATAGTCAAGCTGTCCGGCGCGAGAGCGACACGGAAAGCCGCTGAAAACCGCATAACAACAGCCTTTGAAGGCTTTTCGAGGAGCTTCGGCCCACGAAAAAACCTCAAAAAAATCTCAAAAAAGTTCTTGACAAACGGAACTTCACGAGATATAATAAATAGGCTGTCACGCGAGATGCGAACAGCGAGCAGGACCTTGAAAATTGAACAAAACTGAAACTTGTGGAACCTTATCGTGGGTTTGGAAACCCACGTAAATCAATTCCAAATTACAAGTAATTCAAACAGGACGCAAGCGATTGTGTCTGAGTGATTTACAAGATTAAACACTTATAAAGTGATTTAATACCATTTTATAAAGAGTTTGATCCTGGCTCAGGACGAACGCTGGCGGCGCGCCTAACACATGCAAGTCGAACGGAGTTTGAGAGAGCTTGCTTTTTCAAACTTAGTGGCGAACGGGTGAGTAACGCGTGAGTAACCTGCCCTGGAGTGGGGGACAACAGTTGGAAACGACTGCTAATACCGCATAAGCCCACGGTGCCGCATGGCACAGCGGGAAAAGGATTTATTCGCTTCAGGATGGACTCGCGTCCAATTAGCTAGTTGGTGAGGTAACGGCCCACCAAGGCGACGATTGGTAGCCGGACTGAGAGGTTGAACGGCCACATTGGGACTGAGACACGGCCCAGACTCCTACGGGAGGCAGCAGTGGGGGATATTGCACAATGGGGGAAACCCTGATGCAGCGACGCCGCGTGGAGGAAGAAGGTCTTCGGATTGTAAACTCCTGTCGTAAGGGACGATAATGACGGTACCTTACAAGAAAGCGACGGCTAACTACGTGCCAGCAGCCGCGGTAAAACGTAGGTGGCAAGCGTTGTCCGGAATTACTGGGTGTAAAGGGAGCGCAGGCGGGTATGCAAGTTGGGAGTGAAATACATGGGCTCAACCCATGAACTGCTCTCAAAACTGTGTATCTTGAGTAGTGCAGAGGTAGGCGGAATTCCCGGTGTAGCGGTGGAATGCGTAGATATCGGGAGGAACACCAGTGGCGAAGGCGGCCTACTGGGCACCAACTGACGCTGAGGCTCGAAAGCATGGGTAGCAAACAGGATTAGATACCCTGGTAGTCCATGCCGTAAACGATGATTACTAGGTGTTGGAGGATTGACCCCTTCAGTGCCGCAGTTAACACAATAAGTAATCCACCTGGGGAGTACGACCGCAAGGTTGAAACTCAAAGGAATTGACGGGGGCCCGCACAAGCAGTGGAGTATGTGGTTTAATTCGAAGCAACGCGAAGAACCTTACCAGGTCTTGACATCCGATGCATAGTGCAGAGATGCATGAAGTCCTTCGGGACATCGAGACAGGTGGTGCATGGTTGTCGTCAGCTCGTGTCGTGAGATGTTGGGTTAAG
>ERZ1643250.847-NODE-847-length-29390-cov-18.823419_pt1 | contig 29390 bp, 27 predicted proteins | sample MGYA00579262_ERZ1643250 | MGnify/ENA primary metagenome ERZ1643250 (study PRJEB29033, sample SAMEA4952265) | chicken gut metagenome | biome: Broiler Chicken; feature: Gastrointestinal Tract; material: Caecum | place: Ireland | collected 2018 | study: Broiler... | reverse complement strand
CAGCATTTAATTCAGCCATTTTGATCATGACATCGACAGCCTTGTACATTGATTCAAGAACAGTGTATTCATAACGACCATGCATGTTTTCTTCTCCGGCAAAAATATTAGGACATGGTAAGCCCATATAAGTCAATTGTGAGCCATCTGTACCACCACGAACCGGGTCTTCATTGACTTCAAGACCTTCTGCTTTATAAGCATCGCGCGCTAAGTCAACGATGTCCATATGTTTCTTTAATTCATCGGCCATGTTGTAATATTGGTCCCACATTTTAAGTGTAATTCGTTCAGTACCGAATTCATCATTCATTTTGTCAACGATTGATTTAACTAAGTTCTTACGTTCTTCAAGGCCATCACGTTCAAAGTCACGAATAATATAATCAAGATGAGCATTATCAACGGTTCCATCAAAATTCATCAAGTGGAAGAAGCCTTCACGACCATCAGTGTGCTCTGGACGATCATGTTCTGGCAATTGATTATGGAAATCAATACCTACTTGAATTGCATTAATCATTTGACCTTTAGCAACAGCTGGGTGAACATTCACACCTTGAATATCAAGGCTAAATTGTGCTGCTGAGAAAGTTCCCCAGTCAAGCTTACCAGGTGCTTCACCATCGACAGTAAAAGCAAAATCTGCACCAAAGTCTTTTACATCAAAGTGTTCAGCACCTGTACCAATTTCCTCATCTGGAGTAAATGCTAAGCGAATCTTGCCGTGCTTAACTTCTGGATGATTCATTAAGTATTCCGCAAAGGTCATTAATTCAGAAACACCACACTTGTCATCCCCACCAAGTAAGGTATCACCTGAGGCTGTAATAATTGTTTGTCCTTTATAATTCTTCAAATGTGGAAAAACTTTAGGATCAAGATAAAACTCTGAATCTCCTAATTGAATTTTGCTTTCGCCATCATAATTTTCATGAATCTGTGGTTTAACATTTTCTGAATTAAAGTCAGCTGTATCACTATGTGCTAAAAAGCCCATTACCGGAACATCATAGTCAACGTTTGAAGGAATTTCAGCAATTACACTACCTGCTTTTTGGTTGTAATGAATGTCACTTAAACCTAAGTCTTCAAGATCCTTCATAATGACATTCTTTTGGAAGTTTTCTTCTCTTTCAGTTGATGGAAAGCGATCTGAATGTTCGTCAGAACGCGAATTAACTTTAACGTACTTTAAAAATCTAGGTAACAAATTAGGATATTCCATATATAACTCTCTTTCTAATTAAAATAAGTCTTGAAATGGATTGGTAGAAACCTCGGAAAGCTCAATTCCAACATTCCAGTTATTTTCTTCATTCCACTTTTTAAGTCGATCATAGACCTTGTACTTAAATAGTTTTTCAGTATAATGACCAGGATCAACAACAGTTAAACCAGATGAAATCATATCATGGCCTACATGATAATAAACATCCCCAGTAATAAAAGCATCTAAATGGTCATCTAAGGCTCTAGTCCAATATTTACCACCATCGCCACAAATAAATCCTACACTGGTAATTGGCTTTTCATTGTTTGCAGTAATCAGACGTGCCATTTTAATTTGCATTTTTTCTTTAACATAATAGGCAAAATCATAAGCAGTCATTGTTCTAGGTAACTTTCCTTTTCTACCCATAGCAATTCCATCATCATCCAGACAAAATGGTTCAACATCTTGCAGACCTAATTCCTCTGCTTGCCAATCAGCAGATCCATCTTGGGCTTTATCTGAATTAGTATGAATTGAATAAACAGTAATTCCATTCTTGATAATATTGCCATACATTGCGTTTTGTGCATTCGCAAAATCCAAATTTTGTGCTGGTCTAAACATTACAGGATGGTGACTAACGATGAAATCAACCCCTTTTTCAACAGCTTCTTCAACTACCTGGGGACGTACATCTAAAGTAGTCATTACTTTGGTAACATCAGCCTCCATTGATCCAATTTGCATACCAACAGGATCACCTTGTGAAGCAATGTTTTCCGGAAAATCTTGTCGCAAGCGCGCAACAATGTCTTTTACTTTGGTCATTTCTCCAATTCCTCCTTGATTAATTTAATATCATGAGCTACTTCATTGATTCGATCTTCGTCTTTTTTTCTTGCTTTATTCAAATTAACCAGCAATCTTTGATAATAAGCGAGTTGGCCTTCCCATTTCTGATAAAAAACTGGATTCTTTTCTTGTACAATAAAGGGGCCAAAAAAGATTTCCTTTTCAGTCATCTCATGCTTTTTTTCAGTTAAGCTAGCCTTAATTAATTCATAAGTATGCCCAGCCTCTGCAATTAATTTTTCTGAGATAATCTTATAATTATGCATCATCAGCCAATTACGTACCCCTGCTTCGCCTATATTAGGTTCTAGTACCAGAGTTTTAAATTGTGCATCTTTGCTCCAAGCTCTATCAAGAATATCAGTCATTAACTTGCCGCCCATTCCGGCAATCACAACTGTATCAATCTGATCAGCATGAGTAACGGTTTCTAACCCACTACCTAAGCGAGTTTCAATTTGCTCGGTTAACCCAGCTGCTGCAATATCATTTTTAGCATTTTCAAGAGGGCCCTCTGCAACGTCACTAGCAATTGCATAATCAATTTTGCCATTTTTTACTAATTCAATTGGCAAGTATGCATGATCAGTTCCAATATCAGCCACTCGACTGCCAGGATCTACCATCTTTGCCAACGTATTTAATCTTAAATTCATGTTTCCTCCATAAAAGATATGGTTAAACAAATTTTAGCATATTTCATAGTCTTATTTTGCTACTATTTGATATAATCGTCACAGAAAGCGGGTTTTTTACATGAGTAGAACAGAAAATGTCACATTAACTAATATGTGCATGGTTAAAAACAAAGATCAGGTTTTAGTTCTTGATCGCAACGATCCGGTCTGGCCAGGACTTACTTTTCCTGGTGGTCATGTTGAAGCGCATGAATCTTTTCATGATTCTGTCGTCAGGGAAGTCAAAGAAGAAACTGGATTAACGATTAGTCATCCTCAATTAGTTGGTGTTAAACAATTTTATGATCACAATGATGAACGTTATTTAGTATTTTTCTACATAGCTGAACAATTTTCGGGTACCGTTAAAGAATCAGACGAAGGTAAACTAACCTGGATGAGTGCTAAAGAATTGAAAAAGCAAAAGTTAGCTTACAATTTTGATCATGATTTACCAGTATTTTTTGAACAAACAATTAGTGAACATATGCTTGACGGAAAGCGAGATGAGCTATTTTAATGAAAAAAACTGAAAGTAAGTTTGCACTTTTAGCTGCTTTAATTGCTATTTTAGCTTTTGCCTCTATTCCCTTATGGCAAAACAATCTGAATAGTTTACGACCACAAACTCACACGGTTAAGAAAAAGAAGACTGCTAAAAAGAAAAAAGTCGTTCATGTTACTTGGGGTTACCCTTTTAAGAAGCTCTATGAAAAGAAAATCAAATTTAAATCTGGACAAAAGTTTGGTGAAACTGACGTCATTCGTCGAGTCTATCCTAGCAAGAGTTATTTTCATGATGGCTATGACTTCGGATTTAGTGAAGTTGGACATTCTCCCGTATATGCTGTGCATGCAGGAACTGTCCATCGTGTTAAATACGCCCCAGGTTTAGGACTTTATATTTGGATTATTTCCGATGATGGCTATGTTGAAGTTTACCAGGAAGGCTTCCTCAGTATTACTGATATTTATGTTAAAAAAGGTCAAAAAGTCAAGTTGGGACAAAAAATTGGTAAACTGACCGGCTCTCACATTCATTTAGGAGTTACTAAGACAGATAAAGATTACATTGATAAAAAGCATGATAATACGCCATGCAAATACTATTGGAAAGATAATGGCACTTGGTTAAATCCAATGAAAATCATTGAAGATAATCTAAGGGCAGCAGGTAAAGATCCAGTCCAATAAAAAAGAGCTAAGTAAAACTTAGCTCTTTTAATATAGATAATTATAATTAATCCATGAAATCACGTAATTGATTTGAGCGACTTGGATGACGCAACTTACGTAATGCCTTAGCTTCAATCTGACGAATACGTTCTCTGGTAACACCAAATACCTTACCTACTTCTTCCAAAGTACGGGTACGACCATCATCAAGACCAAAACGCAAACGCAAAACATTTTCCTCACGATCAGTTAAAGTCTCAAGTACTTGTTCAAGTTGTTCCTTCAACATTTCGTAAGAAGCATGTTGTTCTGGACTAGTTGCATCCTTATCCTCAATAAAGTCGCCTAAGTGTGAATCATCCTCTTCGCCAATAGGTGTTTCTAATGAAACAGGTTCTTGGGCAATTTTTAGAATATCACGTACTTTATTGGTTGGCATATTCATTTCTGCACCAATTTCTTCTGGTGTAGGTTCACGGCCTAAGTCCTGTAACAATTGACGTTGTATCCTGATCAATTTATTAATTGTTTCGACCATGTGAACAGGAATTCTAATTGTACGTGCTTGGTCAGCGATCGCACGAGTAATTGCCTGTCTAATCCACCAAGTTGCGTAGGTTGAGAACTTAAAGCCTAGACGATAATCAAACTTATCAACGGCTTTCATTAGTCCCATATTACCTTCTTGAATCAAATCAAGGAATGACATACCACGTCCTACATAACGCTTAGCAATAGAAACTACCAAACGAAGGTTGGCTTCGGCTAATTCTTGCTTTGCCTCTTCATCCCCGGATTCAATTCTTTTAGCAAGAGCAATTTCTTGATCAGCAGTAAGAAGTGGTACACGACCAATTTCCTTCAAATACATCCGCACTGGATCGTTCATGCGTACGCTTGATGGAGCAGACATATCCTTTAATTCAGCCTTTTCAACATCCTTTTGTTTCTTTAAGGCTAACTTTGAAGGATCACCGTTTTCATCAACAATGCTAATACCATTATCTTCAAACTCTTGTACTAGTTGATCTACAGCCTTGCCTTGTAAGTTATAAGGCTTAATCAAACGAGCAGTGAAATCTTCTTCAGTGATCGACTTATCTTTCTTTACGTCTTTTACGACTTGCTTAACCATCTTATCCAAAGATAGTTTTTGTGTAGTTTCTTTTTCTGCCACTAAAAAGCCTCCTTATTAACCTAAGATCCGTTTTAATCCAATAATCTCCTGAGTGATTGCAATAATTCCTTGTGCATCATTTTTGCGCTTAGCATCCTGTAATTGAGCTTGAAGCTCATTCAGCCTGGAATAGATGTTGCGTCTTTTTAATGCTAGAACCAAAGCATCAACTTCTTGAATTGTAGAATCTTTTGGCATCTGTGCCATTTCAGCATCTACTATTATACCTTGAAGTTGCTCAGGAATAAAATCTAAGAACCCATCAATTTGTGGATTTTCATGAGTTTCCGCATATTTTAACCAATCCTGTGCCAGAGTTTCAAAATCCTGATTAGGAAAATGAAATTGCCCTTCTAACATATATTTTTGAGCATCAGTTGAATGAATAAATAAATACAAGAGTCTGGTCTGACTAGGATTTTTTTCAACTACTGACTGCTCTGTAGGCACGTCTTCATCACCAGGTAAAGGTACGTCTATCGGATAATCAGGTGAATTTCTTTGAGAATTACGTACATGATTGCGTGCCCGATTATTTCGCCGTCTTTCTTTAGCAAGATTTGCCTTTAACGAAGCAATAGAAACCCCACTAGACTTCGCCAATTTTTCAGTATACATATCTTGCTCAACTGGATTGCGCACTTGTGCAATTTCTTTTACGGCCTCACCTAAATAAGCAATCTTTTCACGGTCATTATCTAAGTTATATTTTTGTTCCAACCGTTTTAAGAAAAAGTCAGTCGGCGTTAAGGCACCTTTGACTTCTTCCAGATACTTCTCAGCGCCATATTTTTTGACGTATTCATCAGGATCTAGTTTTTCTGGTAAAACTACAATTCCTAAATTAAAATTGCCATCTTTATTAAACATACGTGCAGCACGTTCTTCGGCATGGACTCCTGGATCATCTCCATCATAATTAATAATGATATTAGGAGTAATACGTCTCAACAAATATATTTGGTCATCTGTTAAACTAGTTCCCATTGAGGCAATTCCCGATTTCACCCCTGCTTTATATGCTGCAATTACATCCATATAACCTTCATATAGAACTAAGTGACCTTCACCACGAGCTGCTTTCTTTGCTTCTGCAAAGTGGAATAATACCTTTGACTTGGTAAAAATCTCCGTTTCAGGACTATTCATATACTTAGCTTCGGTCTTATCATCAGAAATTCGTCTACCAGAAAAGCCTATCGTTCTCCCATTTTCATTATCCAATGGAAACATCAAACGGTCACGAAAACGGTCGTATAACTGCCCATCCCTAGCTTGAACAAATAAACCACTTTGTGCTAGATCATCATCTTGATAACCTTTACTACGCAAATAAGTAATCAAAACATTATCAGCTTTAGGGGCATAGCCTATCTTAAAATGATCTAATATTTCTTGATCTAGTTCTCGTTTTTGAGCATACTGCATCCCCCGTTCACCGGCTTTGGTAGTCAAAAGCACACGATGATAAAAATCAACGGCATCCTGATGCATTTGCATAAGTGGATTTAATTTTGTTCCACTATTATGACCATATCCATTAGGCATAGCAATATGGGCAAACTCAGCTACTCGCTCAACGCTTTCGGGAAAAGTTAAATCATCCTTATACATCAAGAATTTAAAAACATTTCCACCCTTACCACAACCAAAGCACTTAAAAAACTGCTTATCAGCATTTACAGTAAACGACGGAGTTTTTTCTTGATGAAAAGGGCAAAGACCAATATAGTCTTTGCCTTTTTTCTCAAGCGAAACGTACTGACTGATAACATCAACAATATTGACGTTACTGCGAACCTCTGAAATAAAATCTTCAGGAATCCGTCCAGCCATATGAATCACCCTTTTTCTATCTAAATTAACTACTTAATAACTAACTTGCTTAAGTCACCTAAACGATCTGCTAATTCATTAACTGCATATAATTGTGCTAAGCGGTTATTCTTGACCTTTTCGTCCTTAGCCATGATCATATTAGTTTCAAAGTATTGATCAATCACTGGTTGCAGTTGAACAAAACCTTGGTAGAGATCAGCCAAACTTTCAATATCTTGCAAGTTTTGAACGCCAGCGTAAAGTTCTTTTTCACTGTTATCATCAAAGAGACTTTCATCAACAGCAGTATTACTCTTAAATTTAGCCTTCTTTAAGATGTTATCAATTCTAGTCAAACTCTCAACTACTGGCTTGAATTCTTCATCATCATGGTGAAGTTGCAATACATTAGCTGCTGCTAAAATTTGACTTGGATCTTGTTGACTTGAAGCAAGAACAGCATCAATAATATCATACTTGAAGTCATTCTTTTGTAAGTATTGCTTAACACGATCACGAATGAAGTCTGCAATTTCCTGGTCAGCATCACTCTTAGGTAGCTTAGCTGGAGTTACACCATTAAGCATACTAATGATTTCTGGTAAAACTTCGTTAAATGGTAATGACCACTTCTCATTAAGTAAGATTCTTACAATACCATATGCATAACGACGAAGTGCGTATGGGTCATTAGATGATGTAGGAATCATTCCTGCACCAAAGAATGTTACAATTGTATCAATTTTATCAGCAATTGATAATAATGAACCAACCGTAGTTTCAGGAAGTGGACCTTCAGCAGTCGCAGGCATGTAGTGTTCCTTGATTGCAACTGAAACTTCTTCGTCCTCACCTGCAAGACGAGCATAATGCATGCCCATTACACCTTGAAGTTCTGCAAACTCACCAACCATTTGGGTAACTAAGTCAAACTTGTAAAGTTCACTAGCACGGTCGAAATCCTTGACTACATTCTCTGGTAAATCCCAACGCTTAGCTAAGTAATCACCAATCATGCGAACACGTTGCATCTTTTCAGCCATTGAACCAATCTTATCGTGGAATGAAACATTCTTAAGACGATCAACAAAATGACTAAGTGGATACTTGCGGTCTTCATCATAGAAGAATTGAGCATCGTCCAAACGAGCAACTAAAACTTTTTCATTACCTGAAATAACATTATCAAGGTAATCTTTATTTCCGTTACGAACAGCAATAAAGTGATTAATTAACTTACCATTTTCATCATAGACTTCAAAGTATCTTTGATTGTCTTTCATTGAAGTAATCAGCACTTCATCAGGAATCTTCAAATACTTTTCATCAAATGAACCAGCAAATACAGTCGGATATTCTACTAAATAAGTAACTTCTTCGAGTAAATCACGATCTGGTTTAACTTGCCAGTTGTTCTTCTTAACTAATTCATTCATTTGACGAACGATCATATCTTTACGTTCATCTGCATCAGCAATTACAAATTGATCTTTTAATGCATCTTCATAGTCATCAGCATTAGCCAAAACAACTGAATCGCCTAAGAAACGATGGCCTTGAGTTTTACGACCTGCAGTAATATCCAAAATCTTAACGGGAATTACATCACTGCCAAATAATGAAACAAGCCAGTGAATTGGACGAACAAACTCAAAATCATTTGAATCCCACCGCATCTTAGTAGGGAAAGTCATCGCCTTAATGATATCGCTCATACCAAGTAAGATATCACTAGCTTTCTTACCTTCCTTTTGAACGTGAACATAAGCGTATTCAGTACCCTTAAGTTCTTCAAAATAGATATCGTCTGTAGTCATTCCTTGGCCACGAGCAAATCCTTGAGCAGCCTTAGTCCAATTACCATCTTGATCTTGAGCAATCTTCTTAGCTGGACCTTTTTTAACTTCATCAATATCGTCTTGCTTTTCAGCCAAATCTTCAACCAAAATAGTCAAACGACGTGGAGTTGAAAAAGTCTTAATATCTTTAAATTTCAAGCCATTTTCTTTTAAAAATTTTCTTGTTCTGTCAGCTAATTGCTTAACGCTGCGTGGTACAACGTGAGCTGGCATTTCTTCAGTACCAATTTCAAATAAATAATCTTTAGCCATTTTCTACCCCCGCCTTTTTGTCTTCTGCACTTTTAAGCAATGGGAAGCCACGTTTTTCACGTTCTTCGACAAATTTGACAGCAACTTCATGCGCAAGATTTCTAATTCTTGATAAATAACCAGCACGTTCAGTAACTGAAACAGCACCACGAGCATCAAGCAAGTTAAAAGTATGTGAACACTTCAAAATATAATCGTATGCTGGGTGAACCAAATTCTTATCTAATAAACGCTTAGCAGTTGCTTCATAAATATCAAAGAACTGAAGCAATTGTTCTTGATTTGATTCTTCAAATGCATATTTAGAATGTTCATATTCTGGTTGCTTGAAGATATCACGATAAAGAATGCCATTACCCCATTCAAGATCAAATACTGAGTTAACATCCTGAATATATGACGCAAGGCGTTCAACACCGTAAGTGATTTCACTCATAGTTGGCTTAACATCTAATTCACCAACAACTTGGAAGTATGTGAATTGGCTAACTTCCATACCGTCAAGCCATACTTCCCAACCAACACCAGCACAACCCATAGATGGGTTAGCCCAGTTATCTTCAACGAAACGAATATCGTGTTCCAAAGGATCGATACCTAAAACCTTCAAACTGTCTAAGTAATATTGTTGAATATCCTTAGGAGCTGGCTTAATAACAACTTGGAATTGGTGGTGTTGGAATAACCGATTAGGGTTTTCACCATAACGACCATCTGCAGGTCTTCTAGAAGGCTCTACATAACAAGCTGCCCATGGTTCTGGACCAACTGCACGAAGAAAAGTGTAAGGACTCATTGTACCCGCACCCTTTTCAACATCGTATGAAGGCATAATCATACAACCTTTGGAGGACCAGAATTGTTCCAGCTTAAAGATCATATTCTGAATATTTAATTTCTTATCTGCCATTTTCTTTAATCTCCTCCTGCGCTAGGCCATAAAAAAAGCCTATGCAAAATTTTGCATAGGGACGAAATATTATCGCGGTTCCACCCTAATTCAGGAAGTATCCTTCCTGCTCTTAATTGAACAATATGACTAGAGGTGCCTTTTCCTAGATGTCCTCACACCGACCGACATTCGCTGAACTAGTACTTTTCTTAAATCCTCATCATCGTCAAATACGTTTTTATTTTAACACATGGGTCATGGTAAAACCAGATTTTTACTAACTAAAAAGTTTTAATTCATCTAAAAATTTCTTAGTCTTTAAATTTAGGCCTATCGTTTCATGGTAAATACGATCAATCGCTTTTCTAGTAGCCCTCTTCGTTTCTTCATTAATTTTAATATCGCCTAATCGCTCAATCGGTAATAAGCCAATTGTTCTAATTACAGCAGTTTCTTTTGGCTTTAAATGCATTCGGCTAGTAACTGTACTAAAATGATCGCTACAAATAACTCCACCCATTTTAATCGAATAATCAAAAACGCCTTTTTCCTTACCACAAATAACACAATGCTTTAGCTGTGGCTCAACACCATATGCTGCTAATATTTTCATCTGCACAATTTGTGTAATCATTTCTGCATCAACGCCACTATCTATTTTTTTCAAAGCAAATAAAGCTAAATCATAATATTTACCAATTGGCTGATATTCTACAAAGGCGTGATCAATTAAATCAAAAATAAAAGAAATATAAGCGTTCTTGGTTAAATCATTATATAAGCCATCAAACTGCCTTGCCTCTTTATATGTGCGTAAATTACTTAAGCCCTTTCCGCTCGTATAAATTACGTAAGTACCAATAGAAAAATTTAATGTTGCTGCACTTAATCGTGATTTAGGCCTCAGGGCTCCTTTAACAATCAGAGTCATAATTCCATCTTGTTTAGTCATAATTTTGGCTAATAAATCTGCTTCTTTATATTTCTGCCTTTTAAAGATAATACCCTGAACTTCTTTTAGTTCACGTGCCATATCATGACTCCTAATCTTTGCTTATTCTAAAATTAATCATTAGAAGCCATAAGCTCGGCCTGTTCAACTACCGTATTCACAGCTTTAGGTGCAATATCAGGTGGATATCCATACTTTCTAAGAAGATGTTTTACAGCCACTCTCATCTTTGCTTGAATATTACGCCTTTTTTCCCAATCGACCCCAGCTTCTTCTTTGACTAATTTAACCAATTCTTGAGCAATTAAATGTAGTTTTTCTTCACCAAGTACCTCAACTGCCTTCTCATGATCTGCTAATGCATCATAAAAAGCAACTTCTTCTTTACTAAGCCCCAGCTCTTTACCTTTATCCTGCTCAGCGTTGATTTTCTTAGCCATTTCAATTAATTTTCTTATAACTATCTCACTGGTAATGCCACGCTTATTATAATCATTAATAGCTTTTTTTAGCATATCTTCAAATTTTCCAGAGGTTACCTTGTTAGTTTTCATCATTGCTTTAATTTTACCCTTAAGCAATTTTTCTAATAAAGTGATTGCCACATCTTTCTCTGGCATACTATTAATTTTTTGTAAAAATTCATCTGAAATCAAATCAATATTTTGTTTTTTTATTCCCAGTTCGTCATAAATATTAACATTTGGTTCAGAGATAATAGACTGATCTAATAATTGTTGCATTTCATACTTTACATCAACATGCTTTTCTGAATGAGATGATGTAACAGGTTCTTTTAGCTTTTCAATAAATACCTTTACTGTCTTAAAAAATGCAATTTCTTCTCCATAAGCCTGTGCTTCAGGTAAAGTCGAAGTTAAAGCATAGGCTTTTTGAAGTTCCGTCACAACATCTAAAAACTTTTTCTGTGTATCTTCGTTCTCATGTAAAATCTCATTAGCTACGCGTCTCGTAATTTTTAAGCGTGTTGCTCCATCCTTAGAATCAAAGTCAGAATAGTCAATTCCATACAAAAAATCATTAGTGATAATATCGTATTTTTCTTTTAATAAAGCTAAAGCACGATTCATATTGATTCCAACTTGCCCTTGATCATCCGTAGAATAAATATTTAATGCGGATTTCAAATTTTCTGCAATACCAATATAGTCAACTATCAGAGCACTATCTTTATCTTTAAATACTCGGTTAACACGTGCTATTGCTTGAATTAAATTGTGCCCCTTCATCGGCTTATCAATGTACATTGTATTCATAGAAGGTACATCAAAGCCTGTTAGCCACATATCAACCACAATAACAATTTGTAATTCGTCACCGTCATCCTTCATTCGTTTTTGAAGAACTCTACGATCCGCTTTACTAGTTTGAAACTTCGCCATCTCTGGACCATCAGCAGCAGATGATGTCATGACAATTTTGATTTTGCCTTTATTAAGATCATTACTTTCCCATTCAGGACGAAGCTTAATAATTTCATCATACAAACGTACAGCATTGCGACGAGACATTTCAACAATCATCGCCTTTCCAAATGCTTCCTTTTGTCTGGACTCAAAATGATAAATAAAATGTTTAGCAATACTTTGCAAGCGTGGCTTAGCACCAGCTAATGCTTCCAACCGTGAAAATTCTCGATTACGTCGAGCATTCTCTTCAAGATTAGGATTATCATCTAAATTTGCATCTTGAAGAAGCTTTTGATATTTTGCCTGCGCATCCCCTTTTAATTTTAAAGGAAAAACATGACTCTCGTAATAAATCTTAACAGTAGCATGATCATTTACCGCTTGTGTGATGTCATAGACATCAATGTAATTACCGAAAATAGCAACTGTTGACTTATCAGCAGTTGAAATTGGCGTACCTGTAAATCCAATAAATGCGGCATTTGGCAGAGCATCACGCAAATATTTTGCAAATCCATAACGTAAGCCATTATTCGTAAATTTAGCTTTTAATCCATATTGCGTACGATGTGCTTCATCAGCAATAACAATAACATCACTCCGATTTGTCAATACGGGCATATCTATCTCGCCTTTTTCAAAATCAGGAGAAAACTTTTGAATAGTTGAGAATACAATGCCACCAGACTGCTTGTCCATAAATTTACGTAACTCATCCCGTGATTCAGCATGTTCAGGATTTTGACGTAAAAATTCATGTGCCGCAGCGAAAGTATCAAATAATTGATCATCCAAATCATTACGATCATTGATTACTAGCATCGTAGGATTATTAAGCTTTCGAGCTACTATACTAGCAAAGAAAACCATTGACAGGCTTTTTCCCGAACCCGTCGTATGCCATACGACACCAATGCGTTTATCATTAGGGTCTGAGATCGTTCTTTTCGCAGCTCTGACCGCCTTATTTACCATATAGTATTGGTGATATGCAGCTAAGATTTTAACAGTATTATCGCCATCAGATTCAAAAATAATGAAGTTCTCAATAATATTGAGTAAATCTTTTGGCTTCAGCATATATTTAATCATTGTTTCTATTTGAAGATCATCATCTTCTGAAACATTTTTAGGTGCTCTCCAACGCATAAAACGATCAAATCCCGCAGTTAAAGAACCAGCTCGTGAATTAATACCATCTGAAGTAATCAAAATTTCATTATATTTTAGGTATTCTGGTATTTCAGTCTTATAGGTTTGTAACTGTCTATAGCCACTCTCAATACCTACATTAGGATTACCAGCATCCTTAAATTCAAATGTAACAACTGGCAAGCCATTAATAAAAATTGTTGCGTCAGGACGCCGTTCATGAGTGCCTTTGAAAGTAAACTGATTAGTAGCAATAAATTCGTTATTCTCAACGTCATCAAAATCAATTGGATATAATACTACAGTCCTACTTTCACCATTTTCATTCGTTTTAACTCTGATGCCTTCAATTAATAATTTATGGAAATAATGATTATTGATCATCATATCAGGATTATCAGCTAACCTAATTAATTGACGAAATGCTTCTCTATAGATTTCATCTGAATATCCTGGATTGAGTTTTCGAAGTGTCTTCTCAACATTATCAGTTAAAAGAGGTACTGAATGGTCATTATTTCTCATTGCATCAATTTCAGGATTAGGTATTGTGGGGCTAGGACTTTTATAAACATTAAATCCAACCTGTCTTAAAGTATCTAAAGCTAAGTTTTCAACATCAGATTCTAGTAAATAACCTTTTGACATGATGTATCTCACACTCCTTTCATTTTTATTAGCTAATCTTTTGTTAGATAAATGATAATTTACTTGAGTTAGCTAAAGCATCATATCGTAAAGTATTAGCGGCATCAAACCTAACTGAAACTAAATTAAAAGATTTTGCAACAATAACAATGGGACAGTCACCAAGTAGTAAAACATATAATGAAGATAAAGTAGGACTAGCGCTATTGAATGGCGCAGCAGATTTTAGAAATGGAATTCACCCATCAAAATGGACAACCGATCCAAAAAGAATAGTGAATAAAGGATCTTATATTTTTGGCGTCCGAGCTACTATTGGTCTAACCACAAAAGTTTTTGACAAATACGCTATTGGCCGTGGAACTGGCTCAGCTGTATCTAAAGACACAGTTAATGATGAGTTCCTTTACTTCGTTTTAGATGACATGTTTAAATATTTTTCAAACTCTGGCACAGGTAGCGTGTACATTAACATATCAAAATCTGATTTTAACGATTACATTTTTTGCAAACCACAAACTAATGATTTGCAAAAGTTTCACCAGACTGTTGGTCCAATAATGAACAAAATATACACTAATAAGCAAGAAAATCTAATATTAACTCAAGTAAAAGAGACATTGCTAAACAAATATTTCTAAGCCACTAAATTATCATTTATTTTATCATTCAAAACTTTTTTATCATCCAAACACCCTATCATTTTTGCTATTCTTTTCTGCTCTTCCATCTGTGGCAAATCAAATTCATAATTTAAAATTGAATCTTTTTGAACTCTCTGTCTTCCTGAAGTACCCGTCATTGACTTAATAGCAACTGTTCTAAATTTTCGAGATATACTTAAATAATACAGATAAAGAGGATCAATTAATTCTTTTTTTGCTCTGAGCACAAAGTATTCAGTAGATCCAAATGCAACCTCGTTATCATCTAAAATATTTACATAGGCAGTTTTTCCATTTTCTAAACACGGCGTAATTCTTGCTAAAAGTGTATCTTTATTTCTAAATTTAGTTCCACCTTTATAAATATCAAGATCATAGCCAGAGACTTTTCTAGTATATGGTTCTAAATTATCCATAGCTATTTTCTTAGCAACTTTACCTTTAGATATCTGTTCTCTTGGATTAAGTTGAATAACTTTTCCTAATTTTACTTTCACCTTTCATCACCCTATATATTTTCTATGTGCTATTTTCACATTTTGTTGTTTAACCATTGCATAGTGCAGTGTTGTATCTATTCTCTTATGTCCCAATAGTTGTTGTAATTGTTCTATCGGCATTCCTTTATCTATCGCTGTTGTTGCTAACGTTCTTCTAAATTTATGTGGATATACTCTCGCTATACCCACTTTTTGTCCTAAACTCTTAAGACGAGATTCTACTCCACCGATCGTTAACCTCGTATATTTCTTATACAAAGAAACGAACAAGGCAGGTTCATTATCATTTCTACTGTTTAGATATTTTTGCAAATGCAATTTAGCCCTAGCATCAAAGTAAGCAATTCTTTCTTTACTTCCTTTACCAAAAACTATACACTCACGTTCCTGAAAATTAATATCATCCCGATTCAATAAAACTAATTCACCGACACGTATTCCCGTTGACGCTAAAAAATCAATCATTGCTAAATCACGAAGTTGAGTACAATTATCGCGAAGCTTTTCTAATTCCTCATCAGAATAAGTTTCTTTCACGGTTGTTGATACCTTTACCTTGTGAATTCTGCGAACTGGACTTTTAAGGATGTAATCTTCATCTTCTAGCCAATTAAAGAAGCTAGACATAATTCGTCTAATATTATCAATCGTAACTTTACTTGATTCGTGAATCATTTGATAATTAGTCAAATAATCTCTTAGTTCATCCGTCACTATTTCTCTAGCATTTTTACCAATTAAAGTTAGAGCTTTGGTTAATGTAGCTTTGTAGTACTTTATTGATTTCTCAGAACATCCCTCGGTCCGCTTAGCTGCAAAATACTTTTCTAATAACAAATCATTATCTTCCAATTTATCTTCAACACCACCAGCTGATACAAAGATACCCAACACACCTTTTAGCTTTACCAGTTGCTGATTATTCAAATACGTTGCCATTTCTCTAACCACTTTATCTGCTTCTATCTTTTGCATAGACAATATCTCCGTTTTTAAAGAATATTACACCATACAAAGATAACTTTGTGGATAAATGATAATTTAGCGGCTTAAAAGCAATGATTAAGAAGTGTTGCTTTAATTTGCTTCAAAGATTGGTTTTCATTAAATATTTTGTCTTGAAGTGTTACATATGGACTTATATTACTCTGTATCCATTTTTCAGAAGGAATTGGAATTTCCAGTGAACGAAAATCAGTCTTGTTAAATTTTTGTTGTGCTGAACCAGAGGTAATTGATGAAATCGAACTTTGTCCCCAAAACGATTGAAAATAAACATATAGATAATCAGTCATAGAAAAATGTTTTGATTTGATAAAGATTTGGTTGTTTCCAACAACCATCGGTTTCTTGATAAAAGGAACTCTATGAACACTTCCCACATCGGCGACATTAGAAATTACCACCTCTCCACCAAAGAGATGAGACTTTTTTAGATAATTGTATGATTTTTTATCAATGTATTTTTTATTGCCATCGAGATCTTTTTTGAAGTCGATATTTCTAATAAACAAGGCATAATTAGGATTGTCAAAGTAAGAAACGTTATCCTTTAGAGATTTAAAACTACCGTTTGCCACATGATCTGAAACGATTATTTCAAGATCTCCGATTTTGACTATTTTATATAGCTTTCTATTTATTAATTGGGATAGATTTAATTGTTGGAGTTTGGATAAATTATCATTTATTTGATTATTTTTCTCAATCTTTAAATCAATTTTCTTTAAATAATTAGCGACTCTTTCTTGATCAACTACACTAGCAGGAATATCTATGCTCAATTCGCTAAGTTCCTTTTTATTTATAGATGTAAATACAGTTCCTGTAGCCAAAGAATCAAGATGTTCTCCTATTTTCTTAAATAAATAGTATAAGTAATTTGGGGAATATCTCTCTTTAACTCTGATTGCCGCTAAACCTCGACCTATCGCTATCCTTTTAGTTGCCCAATTTACTCTTCCAACCGGTGCTCTAACACTAAATAATATTTCTCCAACATTCGCCTCTCTATTAAACGACGTGGTATATGTATCTATAATGGGATAGTTTTCACCAAATGTTCGAACACCTTGTAGAAAAGGAATTCCTTTACCGTCAGTATTATAAAATTGTGATTTTGGTGATTGCCCCATCACTATATCGGCTATATCTTTGAGCTGAACTTTTTTATATTTCATACCCAAGCTCCTCCAACACATCTTTAATCTGAGCCTGTAATTTATTACTTTCTTCAAATTGCTCTTTCAATTCACCAGTCAATCGCTTCATCTTAACTTCATATGGTTCGCTATCATCTTCTTGCTTAGCAAGTCCAACATAGCGTCCCGGCGTTAATACATAGTCATTCTTTGCAATCTCATCTAACTTAGCAATCTTACAAAAACCAGCAATATCTTTATATTCTTGCCCATTAGTACCGCGATAAGCATGATAAGTATCCACAATTTTCTTTATATCTTCTGAATTAAAACCACGGTGAGTTCGATCAATCATTTCACCTAAATTACGAGCATCAATAAATAATGTTTCGCCTTTACGTGATCGTTCATTTTCTGATTCTTTATTCATATCAATGAACCATAATGAAACAGGAATCTGAGTAGAATAAAACATTTGCCCAGGCAATGCTACAATTGCATCAATTTTATCATCTTCAAGGAGTGCTTTCCGAATTGCATATTCTTCTTTTATTGATGTAGACAGAGCCCCATTTGCAAGAACGAATCCTGCTTTACCATCTGGAGCCAATTTACTAATGATATGCTCAATCCAAGCATAGTTGGCATTTCCTTCTGGTGGCACTCCATATTTCCAACGAGCATCTTCTTTTAATTTGTCTCCGCCCCAACGTTTAACATTAAATGGTGGATTTGCCAAAATAAAGTCAAATCGTTCTCCTTTATGAAGATCATTTAAGAATGTGTCTCCTTGATGCGGCCCTAGATTATTGTCAATTCCTCTAATAGCTAAGTTCATTTTGGCAAGTTTCCATGTAGTTGGATTAGATTCCTCACCATATACTGATAAGTCTCCAATCTTCCCTTGATGCTCTTGCACAAACTTATCTGATTGTACAAACATCCCACCTGAACCACAACATGGGTCATAAATTCTACCCTTATATGGTTCGATCATCTCAACAAGAGTTCTAACAATTGAACGAGGTGTATAGAATTCTCCACCTTTTTTACCTTCACTTGAAGCAAATTGGTTTAAGAAATATTCATAAACACGTCCTAATACATCTGATTGCTTTGATTTCTGATCTACTAATTTAATATCAGAAATCAAATCTACTACTTCACCTAAACGTGTTTTATCTAGATCAGGGGATGCGTAATTTTTACTTAAAACCCCACGTAGCGCATCGTTATGCTCTTCAATTATGTCCATTGCATTATCAATAATTTCGCCAATTTGCGGTGTTTTAGCAGATTGTTGAATCAATTCCCAACGAGCTTCTTTTGGTACCCAGAAGATATTTTCAGAAAGATACATATCTGGATCTTCAGCATCTTCAGGATAATCTGACTTTAATAATTGAGCATGCCTAGTTTCAAATGAATCTGACACATATTTTAGAAAAATCAAGCCTAATACAACATTGCGATATTCAGAAGCATCCATGCTTCCACGTAATGCATCTGCTGTTTTCCAAAGTCTATCTTCAATACTTAATTCTTTTGACTTGGTTACCATTCTCACGACTCCTCTATAATAATCAATATCCTATTACAACAGGATTATATTTTTCATCTTTAAGAATGAGCTTTATAATTTAATGATATAGCATTTACTGATCATATAAAATACAGCATAATAATTTTAAACAAAATAATTATTAGCGTTTAGTTTTTTACTTTAACAATGACTAATATACTAAATAATTAAATAAACTCAGTCTTGTCATATCACAGATTACTATGATCGTAAAAAACAGCTTTTTGAAGCCAGAGGTTACAAAAAAGCTGCTATTACATCTATCAATCATTTTAATCCCATTAGTCATCCAACGAATAGAATTTTCTTGTCTCCCTAAACATACAAAAAAGACGTCATCTTTCGACAACGCTTATACAACAGTAATTCAACTAAAGTTCTTTTTTGTCATAGCCTATTCGCTTTAAAAAGTTAGGGTCAGAACGCCAGTTATGTTGGACCTTAACCCAAAGACGCAAGTTGACCTTTTCACCAAGCAATCTTTCAATCTCTTGACGTGAATTAATCCCAATCTGCTTGAGCATCTTACCGCCCTTACCAATAATAATGCCTTTTTGACCGTCTTTCTCAACATAGATAGTCGCTTCAATCAAGAGCTTGCCATTTTGATGAGTATTCATATGATCAACTGCGACAGCAGTAGCATGTGGTACTTCTTGTGAAGTCAGTCGCAGAATTTGTTCACGAATTAACTCGGCTACCACAAAATATTCGGGCCGATCTGTGATCTGATCAGCACCATAATATTGTGGGCCTACTGGCAAATATTCCTTAATTGTTTTAAGCAGATCTTCAATCCCAATTCCTTGAGTAGCAGAAATCGGTAGTATTTCTTTAAAGCCCTCAAGTTTGTGATATGAATCCATAATTGGCAAAAGCTTATTAGGATGAATTTCATCAACTTTATTAATTACTAAAAGAACAGGAACTTTTACTTCTTTTAACAAGTTGGCAATGTATTGATCGCCCTTACCCATTTCCTCAGGTTCAACCATGAATAAAACTAAATCAACGTCATTCAAACTAGATACACTAGCCTTATCCATATAGTCGTCAAGTTTTGAATGAGGCTTAAAAATACCTGGCGTATCTACAAAAACAACTTGCATTTCATCTGAAGTATAAATACCCGAAATGCGATTACGAGTCGTTTGTGGTTTATTAGACGTAATGGCAACTTTTTGACCAACTAAATAGTTCATTAAAGTTGATTTTCCAACATTGGGACGACCAACTAAAGCAACAAAGCCAGACTTAAACTCTTTTTCTTCCATTATTTACCTCTGCCTTCATCTAATTGATCAGGATACAATGGCAAACCATAATCTTCTAACACTTTTCCTTGAATACCAAACATTTCTTTGGCCTCATCCGGCTTAATGTGGTCGTAGCCGTTTAAATGTAAAAAGCCATGGACTATTGTATATCCAAATTCTCGATCAAAACCTGTACCATACTCTTTACTGTGACGCTTAATCACACTAGGACACATAAATAGATCACCGATATCCTCTTGAAAGTCTGGATCATCTGCAAATGCTGCAAGATCAATTGAATCCTCACCATCTTCAATTGCAAAGGAAATTACATCAGTAGGACGGTCTTTGTCACGATACTTTAAATTAATTTCATGACTACGATCTTCGTCAACAAAGTTAATACTCATCTCTAAGTTGTTATCTTTGCCAATTTCCTTCTTAGCTAGCAGCAAAAGTTTCATAATCCAGTCTTGCCAGTTACGCTTTTCATCATCTAAAAAGCCAACTTCATCATTATAAGTAATATCAATTGGATCCATTTTTAGTGTTTAATGTCCTCTTTTTCATAAGCAGTAATAATTTTCGCAACTACAGGGTGACGAACAACATCATTAGCAGAAAAGTTGATAAATTTAATTTGGTCGATATTCTTCAAGATATGTCTAGCATCAATTAACCCGCTATGCTGTCGACCAGGTAAATCGACCTGTGTCATATCACCGTTTACGACCATCTTAGAATTAAATCCAAGTCTAGTTAAAAACATCTTCATCTGGGCATCTGTAGTGTTCTGGGCTTCATCAAGAATTACAAAAGCGTCATCTAAAGTTCGTCCACGCATATAAGCAAGTGGAGCAACTTCAATTACGCCTCGTTCCATCAAACGGTCAGTCGTATTAGTCCCAAGAATAGCATACAAGGAGTCATAAATTGGTCTCAAATATGGATCAACTTTTTCTTTCAAGTCACCAGGTAAAAATCCAAGTGATTCACCAGCTTCAACAGCTGGCCTAGTCAAAATGATTCGAGAAACTTCTCCCTTCTTAAAGGCGGCAATTGCACAAACTACGGCTAAGAATGTTTTCCCCGTTCCAGCTGGTCCTATTCCAAAGACAACATCAGATTTATCAATAGCTTCGACATAACGCTTTTGTCCCATATTCTTGACTCTGATAGGTCTACCTTTAGCATCCCTAATCAAAACCTTTTTATATAGGTCTGCAAAGTACTCTGTGGTACCCTTGTCAGCCATCTTCATCGCACTTACTGTGTCGGGCGCACCGATGTTAACACCAGTATTCACAACACTATCGAGTGCCTTTAGAACAGCAACTACCTTCTTGATCTTCTCTTCATCGTCTCCTGCAATGACAATCTCATTACCGACATCTGACACAGAAAGATCATAACCTTCAGAAAGAAGCTTTAAATTTCCATCATTAACTCCAACTAATTGTTGAATATTCTCTGCTTTTTGAGGTGTAAAAGTTGTTTGAGCCAAAAAGACCCGCTCCTTCTTGTTACTACTAAATTTAGTTTAGTTGATCACGAACTGCTTGAGACGCAGCCTTACCATCGGCACGTCCCTTGATCTTTGGCATTAATGCTTTCATAACCTTACCAAAATCAGACTTGCCTTTGGCACCAACTTCATCAATCGTTTCCTTAACAGCAGATTCCAACTCGTCCTTGCTCATTTGTTTAGGCAAGTACTTTTCAACTACTGCTAATTCTTTCTTAGTTTCTTCCACTAAATCATCACGTTTAGCTTTAGCAAACTCTTCGATTGATTCTTCTCTTTGTTTCTTTTCGCGATTAAGAACAGTTAATTCTTCGTCTGCATTCAAATCATGTCCCAACTTGATCTTTTCATTCATCAAAGCAGATTTGATCATGCGGACAGTATCAAGAGTTGTCTTATCGTGATTTTTCATGGCTGTTTTCATATCAGTCATGATCTTATCTGACAAACTCAATTTATAATTCCTTCTTTCTATTAAAAACCCAATAATATTATAGCAAACTATGTACATAACTATTAAGTTTTCAACGGAATATATTGAAGTTTTTTGCATAAAAAGCAAATATTTTGTCTTATTTCAATGATTTATGTGCGGAAAGCAAAAAATCTCAGGAAAAAACCTGAGATTTACAATTTATTCTAAATATGAATGCCTAAAGTAAGTCTTGCAACTTGACTCATCATTTTAGGTGTCCATTGAGGATAGTAGACTAATTTAGCTTCACACTTTTCTACTCCATCAACTTGAAGTGCAGCTTTCTTAATCATATCTTGCAACAATTTAATAATCGGACATCCCATCGTAGTTAAAGTCCAATTAATATGGCAAACATTTTGATCATCAACTTCAACTGAATAAATCAAACCCAAATCAACTAAACTTACACCTAATTCAGGATCAATTACATTTTTTAAAGCATCATAGACTGCTTTTTCTTTTGGCAACAGACTTTCTTCACCCATTAGCCAATTGCTCCTTCCATTTGAAAACTGATCAAGCGATTAAGTTCTACAGCATATTCCATTGGCAATTGCTTAGTAAAAGGTTCTACAAAGCCCATAATAATCATCTCAGTTGCTTTTCTTTCTGGAATTCCACGACTTTCAAGATAATAAAGTTCTTCATCCGAAATTTTTGAAACTGTTGCTTCATGTTCCATTGCTACATTGGAATTTTCAATTGAATTAGTTGGAATCGTATCTGACGAAGACTTATCATCCATAATAATTGTATCGCATTCAACATGAGACTTAGAACCTGAAGAATTCTTACCAAATTTTACGCTACCACGGTAATCAGTTGAACCGCCACCTTTAGCAATTGATTTTGAAACGATTGAACTAGATGTATTAGGTGCATTATGAAGCATTCTTGAACCGGAATCTTGGTGAATGCCTTTATGAGCAACAGCAATTGAAAGCATAGTGCCACGTGCACCTTCCCCATTTAAATAAACACTAGGGTATTTCATGGTAACTTGGGCTCCCAAATTACCATCGACCCATTCCATCGTTGCATGACTAGCAGCTACTGCCTTTTTGGTTTCAAGACTATAAACATTATCCGACCAATTTTGAATAGTTGTATAGCGACAGTAAGCATCTTTTAAGACGTTCACTTCAACACCGGCTGCATGAAGAGAATCTGATGAATACTGCGGAGCAGTACATCCCTCAACGTAGTCAAGACTCGCTCCTTCATCAACGATAATTAAAGTTCTTTCGAATTGCCCTGAATTTTCAGCGTTCAATCTAAAGTAAGCTTGAATTGGAGTTGGTACTTTTACGCCTTTTGGCACATAAATAAAGGACCCACCGGACCATACAGCACAATTTAAAGCCGCAAATTTATTGTCCGTTGGCTTTACTAATTTACCAAAATACTTCTTAAACAATTCAGGGTATTTCTTTAAAGCTGTATCAGTATCCGTAAAGACAATCCCCATCTTGTCGAATTGTTCTTTCATGTTGTGGTAAACCATTTCTGATTCATATTGTGCACCAGATCCAGCCAGATACTTTCTTTCTGCTTCAGGAACACCTAACCGCTCAAAAGTTTCTTTAATTTCATCTGGCACATCGTCCCAATCACGATACTTTTTCTTTGTATATTTTTGATAGTAAAGCATATCGTCTAAATTCAAATCAGATAAATCAGGACCAAAATCAGGCATTGGCATCTTCTTATATATTTGATATGCCTTTAAACGATAGTCGAGCATCCACTTAGGTTCATTCTTTTCCGCAGAAATCTTTCTAACAACTTCTTCAGTTAAACCACGTCCTGTAGAGAATTCCGGCTGAATATCATCATGAAAACCATACTGATAGTCTTCATCTTTCACTATATCTTCTGCTTTAGTCATTTCTATCCTTTCTTAAGAAGTGCTTGTTCTAGTGCCCACCAGGAAATCGTGGCACATTTGATTCTGGCAGGAAATTGCATCACTTGTGTTAACACTGCCGCATCGCCTAATTTTTCTATCTCATCAGATGTGTGTTCTTTTCCAATTGCAAGGTCTGAAAAGATTTTCGTCATTTCTAATGCCTCAGAAACGCTTTTATCTTTAACACTTTGAGTCAACATACTAGCCGAAGCCTGACTAATCGTGCATCCCGAACCCGTAAAAGATACATCTACGATTTTTTCATTCTGCACCTTTACAAAAATATTAACCGTATCGCCACAACTTGGGTTATGGACAGTTTGCATTGCTGTAGCCTCCTTCATCTCTTTTTTATTACGAGGATGACTATCATGATCAAGAACCAGAGCTTGATAGAGAGTACGTAAATTATTTAGTCCCATTGAAAAACTCCTCTGTTTCCGAAATACCTGCAATTAATTGATCAATGTCTTCCTTATTATTATAAAAACTAAGGCTAGCTCTTACTGTAGATTCAACACCTAATCTACGCATCAAGGGCTGAGCACAATGATGTCCCGCTCTTACCTCGATCCCTTGCATATCAAGTGCTGTAGCCACATCATGAGGATGAATATTTTTCAAATTAAATGAAAACACCCCTGTATGGTTTTCTTTTGGGCCATAAATAGCGACAAAATCTAATTTCTCTATTTTTTGCATCAAATATTTGCTTAGCTCATTTTCATAAGTCTGGATTCTATTCATACCTATTTCATGCAAATAATCGATTGCATAGCCTAAACCAATTGCACCAATTATATTTGGTGTCCCCGCTTCAAACTTTTGCGGCAAATCTGCCCAAGTTGCATTGTATTTGGTAACGTTACCAATCATTTCACCGCCAAAACGATATGGTGGCATTTGATTTAATAAATTCTTTTTACCATATAAAACACCGATCCCTGTTGGTGCGAGCATTTTATGACCAGAAAAAGCATAGAAATCTGCATCTAATTTTTGTACATCGATTGGAAAATGACTTACGGCTTGTGCACCATCTACTACCACTACAGCTTCAACTTGATGAGCTATCTTAATTACTTCCTCAATAGGATTCATCATTCCTAATATATTAGAAGCATGGGCAATTGCCACAATTTTAGTCTTGGCGGTTATCTTTTTCTTGACATCATCCAAATCCAGAGTCTGGCTTTCAGTCAAATCAATATATTTAAGGATGGCACCTTTTCTTTTCGCCAATTGTTGCCATGGTAAGAGATTAGAATGATGCTCCATTATGGTTAACACAATTTCATCCTGTTCATGAATGTTTTGTTCGCCGTAAGTTGCAGCTACCAAGTTCAAACTATCTGTACAACCACTAGTAAAGATTATCTCATTTGCATCAGCCGCATTAATAAAGCTCGCAACTTTCCCTCTGGCCTCTTCATATTGCTTAGTTGCATTAAAGCCTAAAGTGTCAACACTTCGGTGCACGTTAGCATATGAAGTTTGATAAAAACTGTTGATTTTATGCAAAATTGGCACAGGCATTTGCATGGTAGCGGCATTATCCAGATAAGCTAATCTATTGCCATTAATCTTTTGTTTTAAAATAGGAAAATCATTTCTTATTTTTGTAATAGCTTCTTTGTCCATTAATCAATTTTCTTTCCGAAATCGCGAGCATTCGATCCTTTACTTTTCCCTTAGGAATGGCACCAAGTACTGGATCTAAAAAGCCATGGATAACCATTCTTTCAGCTTGAGCGTAAGGAATGCCGCGACTCATTAGATAATTCATCTGAATTGGATCAACCGGGCCAACACTAGCCGCATGCGCTGCAATAACGTCATTTTCATCAATCAACAAAAGTGGGTTAGCATCCCCTTGTGCCGTATCAGACATCATCAAAACACGATTTTGTTGATCAGCTTTTGATCCATGCGCTCCGTGAACAATTTGGCCAATTCCATTAAAAATCAATCTAGAATCTTCAAGCAAAACTCCGCGTTGATTAATTAAGCCGGTTGAATGAGGTCCACGATTAATTACTCGGTTATTGACCGCAACTTTTTGATTGCCAGTCGTAATAGCAATTGCTTTTGAATAAGCATAACTGCCTTCACCTAGAAGTTCTGAAGCTAAATCTCCGACTGTATTACAGTCATTCATAAAAGCAACGTTCCATTCAACATGAGCATCTCGCGCCAAATTAGCGCGACGATTGAAGTAAAGTGTAGTATTTTCTTCCATTTCATCAAGCGAAGAAAATTCAACGTTGCTTCCAGCCAAAGCCTGAACTTCAACAACAAAATTGGCTAAATTTTTCTCATGACCAACTGTAGACAGGTGCTGGATAAACTTAGCTTTACTATTTTTGCCAACCACAATTACAATGTGTGAAATTAAAGCACTTTTACTCATACTATTTTGGACAATTTCAATTTCAATTGGTTCCTGTATTTCGACATTATCAGGAATATATAAGAAAAGGCCGTTGTTCATAAAAGCAGTATTGTATGCTAGCAACTTATCTTCATTAAAATGAGAAACTGAATTTAAATATTTTTGCACTATCTCAGGATATTGCTTACTAGCCTCGAATATATCTTGGCAAATGACTTTATTTTCTTCTAACTCTGAATTATCGCTAATTTTTAAAGCAGACTGTTCTAAAGCAAAGTTATCATTAATAGTTAGTGGCCAATCTGAATACTTAAATTGCTGCATCTTAGGTAGTAGCAATTTTTCAATTAAATTAAAAGCTTCTAAACGTTCATTAATAAGCCAATCAGGTTCGTTATACTTTGAACTTAGTTCTTGAAAAGTAGTTTTAGAAAACATTTTTATCCCCTAATCTTCATCAACCAATTTAATATCAAGACCTAGTTCATCACGAAGACCTGCATAACCTTCTTGTTCAAGCTTTTTAGCCAAATCAGGGCCGCCGTCTTTCACAACTCTACCGTCCATCATGACGTGAACCACATCTGGAACGATATAATTTAATAATCTTTGATAGTGAGTAATCATTAGGGCACCAAAATTATCACCGCGCATGGCATTTACACCGCGTGAGACGACACGAAGCGCATCGATATCAAGACCTGAGTCAATTTCATCAAGAATGCCAAAAGTTGGCTCAATCATTAACATTTGCAATATCTCATTACGCTTTTTCTCACCACCGGAAAAGCCTTGATTAAGATATCGTTCAGTCATTGAATCATTCATATCAAGTAAAGCCATGTTCTTATTAAGCTCTTTAATGAAATCCATGACAGGAATAGGATCATCTTTAGGTCGACGTGCATTAATTGCTGCACGAAGGAATTCAGCGTTTGTAACTCCAGGAACTTCAGCTGGGTATTGCATTGCTAAAAAGAGTCCTTTTCTAGCCCGTTCATCGACTGTCATATCAAGAACATTTTCACCGTTTAACAAAATTTGACCTTCAGTAACACGATATTTAGGATTGCCCATGATTGTTTCAGATAAAGTTGATTTACCTGTACCATTTGGTCCCATAATGGCGTGGATCTCGCCTGTATGCATAGTAAGATTTACGCCTTTTAAAATTTTCTTGTAGGCTTTTTTTTCTTCGTCTTTAACTTCAACATGTAAATTTTTTATCTCTAAAGTTGCCATTTTATCTCCCGAATTCTAAAAAATACATCTCTAACGTTAACGCTAATTGGAATTGTTTTTAAGACTTGACTTTTAAAAAATATTCACTTCACCCACAAGATATAGTGAGCACTGGTGGCTTTGATATCTATATATAGTTATTAACTCATTTGATAAAAACACAGTATCGAAATATCAATTATTTCAATACTGTGTTTATCAAATATTTTTGCAAAGAAAAAGCTCACCCATTCCCGGGTGAGCTTTTCAGATTATTAATAATGTCTACGCTTGCGTGCAGCTTCTGACTTCAATTTTCTACGAACACTTGGTTTTTCGTAGAATTCGCGCTTGCGGTATTCTTGTAAGGTACCACTTCTTGAAACGGAACGCTTGAAACGACGAAGAGCATCATCAATAGACTCGTTTTCGTGAACGATTGTCTTAGCCATGTGTGATCCCTCCTTCCATTTCTTGGCGTTACGCCATACATTTACTTAAATTATACCAAACAAATCTTAAGGGTCAACATAATTTTTAAATATTTTTCAAAAAAGTTTATCTTGAGAATTCGGTTGTTAATCCGCTTTCATTAATAGTATAATTAGGAGCAGAAAGAGGTGCTAATATGGCAGATACAAAAGACCAAAATGAATTAAACATTATCATTATTTCAGATGCTGCTGGTGACACCGCATTTAGCAACGCCACAGCTGCAGCTGCAGAATTTCCTAACTGCAATATCAACTATCGTCGTTACCCCTTTATCACTAACCAAAAGAAGTTGGACGAAGTTTTAATAGAAATTGAAAAATATCCAAACTTGGTAATTATCTATAGTTTGGTTAAAGATGAAATGCAAATGCCAGTTATCAAATTTGCCCGTGAGCATAATGTTGAATGTGTTGACATCTTTTCACCTGTAGTTGAAGCAATTCAACAAACTACTCATATGACCCCAGATCAAAAAATTGGTGCACAGCATAGCTTAAATCAAAAGTACTTTGACCGAATTTCTGCAATGGAATTTGCTGTAATGTACGATGATGGTAAAGATCCTAAAGGTTTCTTGGAAGCTGACGTTGTTTTACTTGGGGTATCAAGAACTTCTAAGACTCCACTATCTTTGTTCTTGGCCAATAAGAACTTAAAGGTAGCTAATTTACCACTTGTTCCTGAAACTCACATTCCAAAAGAAATCTATGAAATTGATCCTAAGAAAATTATTGGCTTGACTAACGATCCATCTGTATTGAACGAAATCAGACGTCAAAGAATGATCGCTTATGGTTTGAATCCTGATACTACTTATTCTAATATGGATTCAATCAACAAGGAGCTTGAATCAGCACAAGCACTTTATAAAAAATTAGGTTGCTATGTAATTAATGTTGCTCACCGCTCCATTGAAGAAACTGCCGCACTTATTTTGGAGCACTTGGGCATTGATGATTACGCTAAGTAATAATAGATACTTTCAATAGGCATAATTAAAACGGTACTAGCCATTAAGGTTAGCACCGTTTTTTCACTTTGTAATGATTATTTTATCTTATAATTATCATTTTTCGCCGATTGTAAAATCAAGTTGAACACTTTATAAAAATAAAAGTCCATCTG
>ERZ1643250.842-NODE-842-length-29537-cov-8.614002_pt1 | contig 29537 bp, 27 predicted proteins | sample MGYA00579262_ERZ1643250 | MGnify/ENA primary metagenome ERZ1643250 (study PRJEB29033, sample SAMEA4952265) | chicken gut metagenome | biome: Broiler Chicken; feature: Gastrointestinal Tract; material: Caecum | place: Ireland | collected 2018 | study: Broiler... | reverse complement strand
GGTAACCTACAGAAGAACTGCGCCGAGAAAAGAAGCGGAATACGAAATCTTGTAAAATCGGATTGACAAGTAAATTTGAATGTGTTATATTCGTTCCAAGCAATGGAAAGGGAGTAGCTTAAACCTTCTTCGGAAGGTCGATTTGTAATCGTCAGCCGGTATCGAGAGGTACCCGTAGCAAATGAGATAGCAAGACTTTTATTGTGGCAGATGTCATGATAGGAGTCTTTTTTATTTGGTATGAAATTCAGAAGGAGAGGAAAATGAGATGGAAGCAGTAATGATGAGAGAGGATCTGAAGTGTGCAGAAGAAGCAGGAGTACAGGCGCTTGAAAGCCTGTATACAGTCAGAGAAAAGTTAAACAGTGCAAAAAAATGGGGAATTCTGGACATTTTTGGGGGAAGCATGATCAGCACCTATATGAAACATTCCCGAATCAATGAGGTAGAAGGAATGATCGAGCAGGCGAGAATCAGGCTGACAGATTTTCAGAAAGCATTGCGGAAAGTAGAAGTATCACCGAAACTTCAGACTGAAATCAGCGGATTTCTTACCTTTGCGGATTTCGCATTTGACAATCCGATTACAGATTATCTGGTGCAGACAAAGCTTCAGAGCCTGGGTGAAGAAGTGGAAGACACGATTCAGCTGACAGAAGAGCTTCTTGCACATATCAGAACGCAGTAGGAGGGACGAACAGCGAGGAAAAGTTTATAGAATTTTTAGAAAATGATTGACACAGCCTTAAATCATAGTATATACTGACAGTAGAAAACAGCATATGATAGCGTGTTACTGAATTTCAGGCATGAACTATCCTTACACATTCCGCACAGTAGCCGGAGTGTATGATGGGAGAAGTTCATGCTTTTTTGTTTTCAGAAAATACTGCTGTCAGATCAAAGAGAGGAGAGAAACTATGAAAGACAAAATTTTTGGTGTTCTTCAGAGGATTGGACGAAGCTTCATGCTTCCGATCGCCATTCTTCCGGTTGCCGGCCTGCTGCTTGGAATCGGAAGCTCGCTGACGAATGCGACGACGATTGAGACATATCATCTGGCAGGAATCCTTGGAGAAGGAACAGTGCTGAACGCATTATTCACGATTATGACAAAAGCGGGAAATGCGATTTTTGACAACCTGCCGATTATCTTTGCCGTAGGTGTGGCAATCGGTATGGCAAAGAAAGAAAAGGAAGTAGCGGCACTTTCTGCGATGATAGCGTTTCTTGTCATGAACGTTACCATCAACGCAATGCTTCAGATTGACGGGACCATCCTGGCGGACGGCACGGTTGCTTCCGATGTGCTCAGCGGTACGGTGGCAAGTGTCCTTGGTATTCAGACATTGCAGATGGGTGTGTTTGGAGGTATCATTGTAGGACTTGGTGTGGCGGCGCTTCACAACAGATTCCATAAGATCGTGCTTCCGAATGCGCTGTCATTCTTCGGCGGTTCCAGATTTGTGCCGATTATTTCCACCATCGTTTATGTGGGCGTCGGTATTCTTCTGTTCTTCGTATGGCCGTTCGTACAGAATGGAATTTACGCGCTTGGAGGACTTGTAACAGGAACCGGTTATGTCGGTACTTTGATTTTTGGTATTATCAAGCGTGCGCTGATTCCGTTTGGCCTGCACCATGTATTTTACCTTCCGTTCTGGCAGACCGCAGTGGGCGGAACGATGGAAGTGGCAGGACAGCTTGTACAGGGCGGACAGAATATTTTCTTCGCACAGCTTGCTGATCCGAGCACCGTGCACTTCAGTGCAGACGCGACGAGATATTTCTCCGGAGAATTCATTTTCATGATCTTCGGACTTCCGGGAGCAGCCCTTGCAATGTACCATTGTGCAAAGAAAGAGAAGAAAAAACAGGCCGGCGGTCTTTTGCTTTCCGCAGCACTGACCTGTATGCTGACAGGTATCACAGAGCCTCTGGAATTTTCCTTCCTGTTTGTGGCTCCACTGCTTTTTGTAGTTCAGGTGATTCTGGCAGGTGCGGCATATATGATTGCGCACATCCTGAATATTGCTGTGGGACTGACGTTCTCCGGAGGATTTATCGACCTGTTCATCTTCGGTATTTTACAGGGCAACGACAAGACAAACTGGATGCGGATCATCCCGGTAGGTATTATTTACTTTATCCTTTACTATGTGATTTTCCGATTCCTGATCCAGAAATTCAATTTGAAGACACCGGGGCGTGAGGATGACGATGCTGAGACCAAACTGTATACGAAAGCGGACTACAAGGCAAAACAGGGTGCAAAGGATCAGAATGGTTCTGTGTCAGGAGGAGATGAGAGAAGTATTCTTATCACTCAGGGACTTGGAGGAAAGAAAAATATTTCCGATGTGGACTGCTGTGCAACAAGATTGCGCTGCACGGTTGTGAAACCGGAACTGGTAAATGATCAGATTCTGAAACAGACCGGTCCGTCCGGAATTGTGAAGAAGGGACAGGGAATCCAGATTATCTACGGACCGTCTGTTACCGTTGTAAAATCCAATCTGGAAGACTACCTTGTGAATGCTCCGGATGAAGAGTACATCGCACAGGAGACAGCTCCGGAACCGGAAGAAGAAAAGAAAGAAGAAACGAAAAATACAGTAGAAAAGACAACGAAAAAGGTGCTTTGCTCACCGTTTACAGGGGAGGCGCATCCGATCACAGATACTCCTGACGAAGCGTTTGCAGGAAAGATGATGGGAGACGGCTATATGGTCATGCCGGAAGAAGGAGTTGTCTATGCACCGGAAGACAGTACAGTCAGCTTCGTATTCCCGACCAATCATGCGATCGGCCTGACAACAGAGGACGGCGTAGAATATCTGCTTCATATCGGTGTAGATACGGTAAAACTGGAAGGAAAAGGCTTCGAGATGTTTGTAAATAACGGAGATTTCGTAAAAAAGGGAGACAAACTGATGGCTTTTGATATACAATATATAAAAGAGCATGCGAAATCCGAAGCCTGCATTGCAGTATTTACCGGACTGACAGAAGAGGAAGAAATTGTAATGAAGGCATCCGGGCATGTAAATGCACAGGAGGATATTGCGGAGATCGTGAGCTGCTGATTGTAAAGGAGCTTATGTCAGATGTATCGAATTATCAAAGTATTGAATAACAATGCCATTCTTGCCCTGGACCGTGAGAAGAAGCGGGAGATCATTCTGCTCGGAAACGGGATCGGCTTCGGGAAACATCCGGGCGAAGAGATGAAAATGATCAAAAACGCCAAGATTTACACGCTGGTGACGAAGAAGAAGCAGGTCTCCGCATTGAAAGTGGTCAACGGCATCAAGCCGGTATATATTGAGGCCACCGGACGAATTCTGGAGGAAGCGGAGAAGGTATTTGAGCATGTCAGTCATGACTCTCTGCTCCCTCTGGCAGACCATATCGCGCTTGCGGCAAAGCGGGCGGAAGAGAAGAGGCAGATACCAAATCCGTTTACGCCGGACATCAAGGTACTGTTTGAAAAAGAGTACGAGGTTGCCCTGAAAGGGCGGGAAATCATCCGTGAGATGACTGGTTCCGAGATCTCTGATGATGAGGTCGGATTTATCTCTCTGCATATTCATTCGGCCCGTACGGATGAGAAGGTTTCCGAGACACTGGATAATACCCGGATCATTAATGAAGGAATCAGGATGATTGAAGAGCAGTTTCAGATTGATGTGGAACCGGATTCTCTTGCGTATAACCGTATGATGAGCCATATTTACTACATGCTTGTACGGACACGCAAAGGCGAGCAGGTGAAAGCGGACTTAAATGAATTCGTACAGCTGAAATATCCGAAAGAGTTTGAGGCGGCAGTGAAGATCTGTGCCTGGATGGAAAAAGAACTGAAGACGGAAGTGAAACGGGAAGAAATCGGATTTCTGGCGATCCATATTTTACGGATTGTAGACCGGGAATAGATAGAGCAGAAAATGTTTCAAAAAAGAGATCCCTGCAGGAAGCAAGGGGCGGCCGTAAGGCCCGGATTCCTGCGGGGATCTTTTGCGTCTGTTCCGGTTTTACAGATTAGATGATTTTGGTTGTCCACTTTGTGCAGTCCCACACTTCGGATACCACATCCCGGTAGAACTCCGGTTCGTGGCAGATCAGAAGGAGACTTCCACGGTATTCCAGAAGTGCTTTTTTCAGTGCTTCCTTGGCGTCCACATCCAGATGGTTGGTCGGCTCGTCCAGAAGCAGGATATTCGTGTCACGGTTTACAAGTTTACATAACCGGACTTTCGCCTGCTCGCCTCCGCTTAATACCCGGATCTGGCTTTCGATATGCTTGGTAGTCAGGCCGCATTTTGCAAGGGCAGACCGCACTTCGTACTGATTGAAGGATGGAAATTCATCCCAGATTTCATCGATGCAGGTGGCGGTGTTTTCGCCTTTGACTTCCTGCTCGAAATATCCGATCTGGAGATTTTCTCCCAGCTCACAGCTTCCGCTCAGCGATGGAATCAGCCCGAGGATGCTCTTTAAAAGCGTTGTTTTCCCGATTCCGTTTGCTCCGGTGAGCGCAATCTTCTGGCCGCGTTCCATGGAGATGGAAAGAGGCTTGGAGAGAGGCTCGTTGTATCCGATCACCAGATCCTTTGTCTCAAAGAGAATCCGGCCCGGTGTCCGCCCGTAGCGGAAGTGGAATTCCGGTTTCGGACGTTCCGCTGCAAGTTCGATTTTCTCCATCTTGTCCAGCTTTTTCTGACGGGACATGGCCATGTTCCGTGTGGAGACCCGGGCTTTATTCCGTGCCACGAAATCTTTCAGCTCGCTGATTTCCTGCTGCTGTCGGCGGTAGGCCGCCTCCAGCTGTGCTTTCTTGACAGCGTAAACTTCCTCAAAATGCGTATAGTCGCCTACATAGCGGTCGAGTTTCTGATTTTCCATGTGGTAAATGATGTTGACAACGTCATTTAAGAATGGAATATCATGGGAGATCAGGATAAAAGCACTTTCATATTCCTGAAGATAGCGCTTCAGCCAGGCAATATGCTCTTCATCCAGATAGTTGGTCGGCTCGTCCAGAAGAAGGATGTCCGGCTTTTCCAGAAGCAGTTTTCCAAGAAGGATTTTAGTACGCTGTCCACCGCTTAAATCGGTGACATCCCGGTCCAGGCCGATGTCCAGAAGACCGAGGGCTCTTGCCACTTCCTCCACCTTGCTGTCAATGGTATAGAAGTCGTGCATGGTCAGGGTGTCCTGAATGGTTCCGAGCTCTTCCATCATGGCAGTCATTTCATCTTCCGAAGCATCTCCCAGAGAATCACAGATCTGATTCATCTTTTCTTCCAGTTCAAAGAGCCAGGAAAAGGCGGATTTCAGTACGTCCCGGATGGTCATCCCTTTTTCCAGGACCGTGTGCTGATCCAGATAGCCGACACGGACATTTTTGGACCATTCGATTTTCCCTTCATCCGGTGTCAGATGGCCGGTAATCATATTAAAAAACGTGGACTTTCCTTCCCCGTTTGCGCCTACCAGTCCGATGTGTTCACCGCGGAGCAGGCGGAAGGAAACATCCGAAAAGATCGCACGGTCTCCAAAACCGTGTGACAGATGTTCTACATTTAAAATACTCATCACTCAAACTCCTTATGATACAGTCTTTCCCTATTGTACAGGAAAACCGAAGGATTGTCACCCGGAAAAACAGAATTCTCTTTCAGGCGTTAGTTTTGTCTTACAGCGGGAAATTTGATACAATAAGGACAGAGTGGAGGAAGTAAGGAGATTGTAATTGTATAACATCTAAATCAACATGCAGATCAGAAAAGGAGGACAAAGATGAAGGTAGGAATTATCGGAGCGGGCGGAATTGCCGTCACTATGGCGAAGACATTAAATGAGATGGAGGACGCAACAGCATATGCAGTGGCATCCCGTGACCTTGCAAAGGCACAGGCATTTGCCGAAAAGAATCAGATAGAAAAGGCGTACGGTTCTTATGAGGAACTGTTTGCAGATCCGGAGGTGGAACTTGTCTATGTGGCGACTCCGCATTCCCATCATTATCAGTATATGAAGATGGCGCTGGAAGCCGGAAAACCGGTGCTCTGTGAGAAGGCATTTACGGCAAACGCCGCACAGGCGGAGGAGATTTTCCGGATTTCCGAGGAAAAAGGGATCTTTGCGGGTGAGGCAATGTGGACACGTTTCCTTCCATCCAGAGCCATGATTGACGAGGTGATCCGTTCCGGAGAGATCGGGAAGGTCCATATGATTACGGCAAATCTCGGCTATGATATCAAAAATGTAGAACGGCTTCGTAATCCGGAGCTTGCCGGAGGGGCGCTTCTGGATGTGGGTATTTATCCGCTGACTTTTATCCGGATGATTACCGATGCCAAAATCAAGTCCATGGATACGTCCTGTGTCAAGCTGGAGACCGGAGTTGACGCGCAGAATGCAGCCACATTTATTTTTGAAGACGGATGTATGGCATCGATGCACAGCAGCATGTTAGGCGGAACAGAGCAGGCAGGAATCGTCTACGGCGACAAAGGATATCTGATTGCATGGAATATCAATGATGTGGACAGGATTCAGGTTTTTGACAACAGCAGAAAACTGATCCGGGAGATGGAAACGCCGGAGCAGATTACCGGATTTGAGTACGAAGTACGGGCAGCTATGGAAGCTGTACGTGCGGGAAAAACGGAATGCCCGCAGATGCCTCACAGTGAGTCGATCTACATGATGCAGCTGATGGACAGCATGCGAAACGCATGGGGCATCCGTTTTCCGTTTGAAAAGTAAAAAAGAGCAGTCAGTTTCGGCAGGCTTCGATGAAGGCGGAGAAGATCCGGCTCATTTTCCGGGAGGTCAGATACATACATTCCGGATGCCACTGGATGCCAAGCAGGAAAGGATGCCTGATTCCTTCCACCGCTTCAATCAGTCCGTCCGGTGCGAGGGCACAGATTCGGAGAACTTCTCCCGGATCTTTGACTGCCTGATGGTGGAAGCTGTTGACTTTGGCCTGCTTTCCGATCAGGTCGGACAGCATTGTATCTTCCAGTGTGCGGACGAGATGGACAGGATCATGCCGGAAAGCGGCAGCGGGGCTGTGGTTAAAGAAATCCGGCTGCTCGGACAGATCCTGGTAAATGGTGCCGCCGCAGGCAAGAGTCAGAAGCTGCATTCCCTTGCAGATACCGAGGACCGGCTTTTCAGAGTGCTTCAGAAGAAAGGTAAGAAAGTCAAGCTGGAACCGGTCAAAGTCATAATCGGTTGTTCCAAGTTCCGGGGACGGGACCTGACCGAACAGTAGGGGATTGATATCGGCGCCGCCGCAGAACAGAAAACCGTCGTATTTTTTCAGACACGCCCGAAAATAGGAGAGTTCCATGTCTTCGTAAAAAGGAATCAGAAAAGGCAGTCCGCCGTGATCTGCGGCCGCCTGTATGTACGGAAGACTGGTAAACATGCGCCCGTGTTCTCTGGCGCACACAACGATACCGATGGAAGGGGAATTCTGTTTCATATCTGATTTCCTTTCTGCTTATATTAGATTATAATGGTATCAGTTTATGAAAAGGAGTCGTTTCTTATGAATCTGATTGACATGCACTGTGATACGGTATATGAATTATTGTCCGAAAATATGCCGGATCAGGATCTGAAAAAGAACCATCTGAAAGTAGATATAGAAAAAATGAAGCGGGGAGGATCCATGGCCCAGTTTTTTGCCTGCTTTGTGCCGCTGGAGGAATTTCTTGGAAAATCGAAGCACGAACAGGCATATGAATATGTCAGAAGGATGGCCACGTATCTGAAAAAGCAGATCTGGATCTATCCGGATGAAATTGCTTTTGCAGGAAATGGAAGCGACCTCGAACGGAACAGGAAGGCAGGAAAGATTTCCGCCTTTCTGACACTGGAAGAGGGTGGAGTGATCCATGGAGAGTTGGAACGGGTGCAGGGACTGTATGATATGGGAATCCGCCTGATCACATTGACGTGGAATTATGAAAACTGCATCGGTTATCCGAACAGCCCGGATGCACAGGTGATGGGAAAGGGACTGAAGCAGTTTGGCTTTTCCGTGGTTGAAGAAATGAACCGGATCGGGATGATTATCGACGTCTCCCATCTGTCAGAGGGCGGCTTCTGGGATGTGGTTTCTCACAGCAAAACCCCTCCGGTGGCGTCTCATTCCAATGCACGGGCGCTTCGGAATCATCCGAGAAATCTTTCGGATGAACAGATCCGGGCGCTTGCCGAAAAAGGAGGGATTGCCGGCCTGAATTTTTATCAGGAGTTTCTTGGGAAAAGCGGTTCCTGCCTGATCGAAGAGATGGTAAGCCATGTCCGGCACATGTACCAGAAAGGCGGAGAAGAAGTTATCGCCATTGGAACGGATTTTGACGGCTTTGGCGGAGCAGAGAAGATGGAGATCGAAGACATCGGTGCGATGCCCCTTCTTTACGATGCGCTCGGAAAGGCCGGATTTACCCAGCGACAACGGGAAAAGATCTGGTACGGCAACGCAAAACGTGTGATTGATACAGTACTTTAGTTGATAATTTTTTGAGGGAGAAATATATGGTAGAAGTAGTATTTGGTGCAAGTGAGGCGGCTTCATTGAAAATGTCCCGGCTGCGAAACCGGGCGGACGAGATTATCTGTCTGGATCTGGGACTGGACGTTGGAGAGATCCGGAATCTGGATAATGAAAGCAAAAGAAGCAATGCGCTGGAAACCCTGTTCCGTGACGGGACAAAAGCGGGAGAGCGTGTATGGAAAGAATATAAAGAACGAATCAACGGATACAGTGCGATGCCGGAGAGATTGAGAACGCTGGCGGCAGAGGGGAAGCCTGTCCGTATCTGGTACGGCAGAGCACCTTATGAAGTGTGCGGCTATTATTATACCTGTCACCTGTTAAACGATTTGACCGATCAGATCTCGGCAGTGAAACTACCGGACGTCCTGTTCCGTCAGGATACCAACATGCCATATGAGGTATCTACGATGGGAGAGATTGTGCATGAGGAATTTCCATCGCTCCTTGCGTATGAAAAACCGTTGAATGAGTGGGAAATCCAGATCGGGACGATGCACTGGGAGAGACTTGTGCAGGAGAACGCAGTACTCAGAGCCTCTGTCAATGGAAAGCCGATGAGCGTTCGGGAATCCTTTTATGACTTCATGATCGAAAACACGTTGACAGAAGAACCGCAACAAGAAGCAGAGGTTCTTGGAAACGTTCTGGGAGAATATGAGCCGGGAATCGGAGACGGCTGGCTGGCACACCGGATTGAAGCCGGGATCAGGAAAGGAACAGTCCGGATCGCAAAAGATGACAGAAATCCATTTGAAAGATGGATCTGCAAGAAATAAAGGAGGAGACAGCATGATCCGGAGAGGCGTGACCGAGGATCTTGCGGCGGTTGCCAGAATTCATGTAGATGCATGGAAACAGGTCTACAGGGAAATCATGCCGGAAGAAGTACTTGAGAAACGAAATTATGACGAGCAGCGACAGGCATGGGAGAGAAAGCTGGAAAAGGGAGAAGAAGATCTGTATGTGTATGAGATCAGCGGAAACATCGCAGGATTTGCTTCCTGCCGTGTGATCGATGAAGAACATGCGGAGATTGATACCTTATACTTCGATGAAAAGTATCGGGGAAAAGGTTATGGAACACAGATGCTGGAATATGTGTTTCAGATATTAGGACAGAAAAGAAAGGTATCCCTCTGGTGCGTGAAAGAAAATCCAAACCGGAAATTTTATGAGGCAAAAGGCGGAACACCGGGGCGGGAAAAAGAAGTGCTGATTGGCGGGAAACGAGTTGCCGGAATTCAGTATACATTTGAAAGATAAAAGAGAAACATAGCGTATTGCCAAAGCGGGCCCCCGGCAGTCGGTGAGCTGCCGGAGGCCCGCTTTTTATCTTTTTAGAGATTTTAGTGAATCAGGATTTCTAATTTGTCTTTTCCTCATTACACCTTTTTTCTGATGCCTCTGTTTTTACCGAATACCGGATAAACACAAGGCTGGTCAGCAGAATCATGCAAAGGCCGGAAATGAAAAACCAGACATTCACGCCTACTTGTTCTGCTATCGGACTGCTGAAAAGTAATCCAATCGGCATTGTAACGGAAGAAATCAAAGTAAGTACCGAAAATGCCCGTCCCATTTTTTCGGGAGCAACGGTTTCCTGTATATAAGCAGTCAGTGGAATTGTATGAACATTTCCGGAAGCGCCCAGGCAGATACAGCTTGCTGCAAAGAAGAACCAGCCAACATAAGTCGGAGGTATGACGCCGCAGATCAGAGATGTGCTCCCCATTCCAAACAGACCGATAAAAGAAACTCTGATTTTACGTTCTACTTTTAAAACGCTGGAAAACAGGAGGGATGCTACCATCATGCCGACGGCAAAGGACAGCTCCACAGCACTGCCGTGCATGGCTGACAACTGAAAATAATCGCTTGTCATCAATGGATAAAAAGAAGAGAGCGGTGCGTAAAAGAACATGCAAAGTGCTTCTGCGGCAACAATGTAAAACAATCTTTTATCTTCTTTAAACACCTGCAAACCTTCTTTGATTTCTGCGACAAAATGCTGTTCTTCGTTTCCTGTTTTTTCCAACTTTGGGATTTTCACAATGGCTAATGCGCTGCTTGCTAAAATTGCTCCTGCCACATCACTCACCAAAACGATGGACATAGGGAAGAGTGAGTATAAAACTGCGCCGATGACCGGCCCGATCAGGAAAGAACCGGAACTTAAAAGCTGCATCCACCCATTGGTTTTGATCAGCTGGTCTTTTGGTACAAGCTGCGGAATAATGGACTGTATGGCCGGCTGCTGAAAGGTGCTGCCAATCCCTCTGACACAAAGCATAATACATACTGTCCATACAGGCAGGTCAAAAAAGTACAGCATCACTGCGTAAATCAGTGCAGTGATTCCCATTGCCATGTCCGAAAAAATAGAGATAAACTTTCGGTTGTAACGGTCTGCCGCAATGCCTGCAATCGGGCTGAATAACGACATCGGGAGATAGGCGACAAGTCCTGATATTCCCAGCATGAAAGGCGAAGATGTCTTCTCAGCAAGCCACCAGATCAAGGCAAACTGAACACCGTGGCTGCCCAGCATGGAAACTGCCTGTCCTAATGCAACGATGATAAATTGTGATTTCCACTTTTGTATTTTTTTCATATTCAATTGTCCTCTCATTTTCAAAATAGTTTTTCAAACAGGGGACAATATCAAGTACGATAATCCCCTTAGCGTACTGATGCCGACATCAAGCCACCTCCCTTCCAAAGATCATTCTTCCCTGTATTTATAGCAGGGCTTCCATATATTTCTTTAATCCGTCACGATATTTTTTCGTAAGAGCCAGGTATTGTTGCTGTTCTTCCGGAGTCCACTCACTCCAGATTTTGTTTTCGATTTCGTGTAAAGGATAGATTTTTTCCAATGAAAATTTCTGCCCTTTTTCAGTCAGACAGAGAATGGTATTTCTGCCTTTCCCTTGTTCCAGATATACAATTTCTTCTTTTTCTAATTTGCGGATGGCAGAATTGATGGTCTGGCGGCTGATGCCTGTGAGTCTGCTGATCTCACTTTGCAGACATTTTCCGCCTTTCTCGCAGAGTACATATAAAATATTCTGAACACTGTCTGAAATTCCCGCTTTTACAGCGGCTTCATGATATAAAGCATTGATTTCGCCTGCCAAATAAGTATATTGTTCTGCTCCTAAGTAGTGCATATGCTCACCCCTTGTCCGATTTCGTACATTGTACATTATATCCGATTTCGGACATAAGTCAAGAGATTTTTTATGAAATAGTAGGGAAATGAAAAAACGGACAGTTGCGTCTGCAAATGTCCGTTTTTAGCTTATAAGGAAATTCGTTTATTCCACTGTAATCCAGTACCGTTCAAAGTTTACCTGTTCTTCCGGTTCCCAGACAGTGCCGTCATAAACGCCGCCGTTTGCAAGGATCGTCTTCCGGCTTGCAACATTGGTATCCACGCAGGAGACCATTACCTTTTCCAGTCCGAGTTCTTTGCAGTATGGAAGACAGTCGTGAAGCATCTGCTTTGCGTATCCCTTACGACGTTCGCTTGGACGGATGGAGTAGCCGATATGTCCGCCGTATGTTTCCAGAAATGGAGTAAAGGAGTGACGGATCTGGATGGTACCGAGGATTTTGCCGTCAGACTCTCTGACATAGATAAACTGAGTCGATGGTACCATATCCTCAGGGATATCATCGCCCTTTTCAAAGCGTACTGTGTGTGCTACCCATTCTGCCGGATCTTCCATGTCGGCCAGAGGGCCGCAGCCATTGAGAGGGCTCCCCGCATCGAGAAACTCCTGACGATAGGAGCGGATCTCATCCGAAAAGGAAATGTCCGGTCGTTTCAGTGTTAAGATTTCCATTTTTCTTTCCCTCCCTCACAGGTATGATTCTAATAATCTTACCAGAATAGGAGCGGGAATTCCAGTGTTTTTTCACCTCTGATACGTAAACATGCCAAAACTTCCGGAGAATAAACATTCCCCGGAAGCTGGTTTATAATTATGCATGATTATGAATTATTTCTGATTATTCTTTTCTTCCATCAGCTTCATGGCACGAACTTTCAGCGGAAGTCCGAACAGGTTGATGAAGCCGTCAGCGTCGTGGTGATCGTACAGATCGCCGGTTGTGAAGCTTGCAAGTGATTCATTGTACAGAGAATATGGAGAGGTTGTTCCGGCTTTGATAATGTTGCCTTTATACAGTTTGAATTTTACTTCTCCTGTCACATATTTCTGTGTGGATGTTACGAATGCCTGGATTGCTTCACGAAGCGGTGTAAACCATTTTCCTTCGTAGACAACCTGAGCGAGTTTGTTGCCCATGTTTTTCTTCACTTCATAGGTAGCGCGGTCGAGAACGAGTTCTTCCAGCTGCTGATGTGCTTCCATCAGGATCGTTCCGCCAGGAGTTTCATAGACACCACGGGACTTCATGCCGACAACACGGTTTTCCACGATATCGATGATACCGATGCCGTGTTTTCCGCCGAGTTTGTTGAGCTCTGTGATGATTTCGGAAACTTTCATCTCTTTGCCGTTCAGCGTTTTTGGTACGCCGCTTTCGAATGTCATGGTCACTTCTTCCGGTTCATCCGGTGCTTTTTCCGGTGTTACGGTAAGTACGAGCAGATCATCGTAGTTTGGAGCCTGGGACGGATCTTCCAGTTCCAGACCTTCGTGGCTGATATGCCAGAGGTTCCGGTCACGGCTGTAGCTGTGTTTTGTATCAAATGGAAGATCAATGCCGTGCTGTTTGCAGTATTCGATCTCATCTTCACGGGACTGCATGGTCCACAGATCTGTCATTCTCCATGGAGCGATGATCTTCAGATCCGGTGCGAGAGCAGTGATTCCAAGTTCAAAGCGGATCTGGTCATTTCCTTTTCCGGTTGCACCGTGGCAGATTGCTACGGCATTTTCTTTTCTTGCGATTTCCACAAGTTTCTTTGCAATTCCCGGACGAGCCATCGCAGTACCGAGCAGGTATTTGTTTTCGTAAACAGCGCCTGCCTGTACGCAAGGCATAATGTAGTCTTCGCAGAATTCATCTACGATATTTTCAATATAAAGCTTGCTTGCGCCAGACATTTTCGCACGTTCTTCCAGTCCGTCAAGCTCCTCTCCCTGACCGCAGTCGATACAGCAGCAGATGACATCATAGTTAAACGTTTCCTTCAACCACGGGATGACAGCGGTAGTATCCAGTCCGCCTGAGTACGCCAGTACAACTTTTTCTTTCATATCTATATCCTCCTGAAATTTTGTTTTCGTCAATCACATGTGTTACTATACACCTTTTTTTATAATTATGCAACAGAAAAATGTAGAAAATCAGATAAAAATAGAAGATTTTTCGAGAGACAATGCATAATACACAAAAAAATATTCATAAAAGAAGAATAATTATACAAAAAATATGTGTATTTATACTTGTGAAAGGAAAAAAAAGGTTGTATACTAAAGACTACAAGCAAAACAGCTCGATTCCAACAGAGCATTCTATAGAAAGAAAAGAAAGGATCGAAAGAATCATGATAAAAGCAGGAATCATCGGAGCGACTGGATATGCCGGAGGAGAACTGGTCCGGATCCTGATGGGTCACAAGGACGTGGAGATCAAATGGTACGGTTCCAGAAGTTATATCGATCAGAAATACGCAGCAGTTTACCAGAATATGTTTCAGATTGTAGAGGACGTCTGTAAGGATGACAATATGGAGGAGCTCGCAGATCAGGTGGATGTGATCTTTACAGCAACGCCGCAGGGATTTTGCGCTTCCTTATTAAATGAAGACATTCTCTCCAAAGTCAAAGTGATTGACTTAAGCGCGGATTTCCGTATTAAAGATCAGAATGTATACGAGGAATGGTACAAGATCGAGCACAAGAGTCCGCAGTTTCTGCCGGAGGCGGTGTATGGACTCTGTGAGATCAACCGGGAGCAGATCAAAGGGGCGCGGATTCTCGCCAATCCGGGATGCTATCCGACCTGTTCGATTCTCTCCATCTATCCGCTTGCAAAAGAAGGACTGATCGATATGAATACACTGATTATCGATGCCAAGTCCGGGACATCCGGAGCGGGAAGAGGAGCAAAGGTGGACAATCTTTACTGCGAAGTGAATGAAAACATCAAAGCATACGGAGTGGCTTCCCACCGGCACACACCGGAGATCGAGGAGCAGCTGACCTACGCATCCGGTGTAAAGACGGTCCTGAATTTTACACCGCATCTGGTGCCGATGAACCGGGGAATTCTGGTGACAGCCTATGCTTCCTTAAAGAAAGAAGTTTCCTATGAAGAAGTGAAAGCAGTCTATGACCGCTATTATGAGAATGAGCAGTTCGTAAGAGTGCTTGAGAAAGGCATCTGCCCGCAGACTAAATGGGTGGAAGGCAGCAATTATGTAGATGTGAACTTCCAGCTTGACCCGCGGACGGGCAGAGTGATCATGATGGGAGCAATGGACAATCTGGTGAAAGGAGCAGCAGGACAGGCGGTACAGAATATGAATCTGATGTTTGGTCTTCCGGAGAACGAAGGACTGAATCTCGTACCGATGTTCCCGTAAGAGAAAATGAAGATTCGGATAATGACAATTGAGGATTATGACCAGGTGTATCACCTCTGGAAAACGATTCATGGATTTGGAATCCGCAGCATTGATGACTCAAGAGAGGGTGTGGAGCGTTTCCTGAAGAGGAATCCGACGACCAGTGTAGTGGCAGAAGAGGACGGGAAGATCGTAGGATGCATTCTCTGCGGTCACGATGGAAGAAGGGGATGCTTTTACCACGTCTGTGTAGAGGAGGCATACCGCAAGCACGGAATCGGACGCCAGATGGTGGCTGCGTCCATGCGGGCGCTGCAGGCAGAGGGGATCAACAAGGTATCTCTGATTGCCTTTACACAAAATGATATCGGGAATGCATTCTGGAACCGGATCGGATGGACGAAACGGGAAGACCTGAATTATTATGATTTCACTTTAAATGAAGAAAATATTACAGTATTTATAGAATAAAGATGCCGGGCAGAATCCGGGATCAGAACGGAGGATGGGAACATGAAGATAGTAGAAGGCGGAGTGACAAAGGCAAAAGGATTTGAGGCAGCAAGCACCGCAGCGAAGATCAAATACGAGGGCAGGACGGATATGGCACTGATTTACAGTGAAAAGCCGTGCGCGGCAGCAGGAACATTCACGACGAATGTCGTAAAAGCAGCGCCGGTGAAATGGGACCGTCAGGTAGTGGATTCCGGGAAACCGGTACATGCTGTCGTTGTTAACTCCGGCATTGCAAATGCCTGTACCGGAGAAGAAGGAATGTATTACTGTGAGGAGACTGCCAGGGCGGCAGCGGAAGCACTCGGAATTCCGGCGGACAGCGTAGCCCTTGGATCGACCGGAGAGATCGGACGCCAGCTCCCGATTGACCGTATGAAAGCAGGAGTCAAAGCACTTGCGGAGAAAAAGAATGATTCCATCGAGAATGGAACACTGGCGGCAAAAGCCATCATGACGACAGATACCGTAGAGAAGGAACTGGCAGCTGAGATCGAAGTTGGCGGCGTGACAGTGACTATCGGTGGAATGGCAAAAGGTTCCGGAATGATTCATCCGAATATGTGCACGATGTTAAGCTTCATTACCACAGACGCAGTCATTTCCAAAGAGGCGCTTCAGAAGGCGCTGAGCGCGGATGTGCAGGATACTTATAACATGATCTCCGTAGATGGAGACACCTCCACAAATGACACCGTACTTCTCCTTGCAAACGGAGCAGCCGGAAATGAGGAGATCAAAGAGGGAACACCGGAGTATGAGGCATTCTGCCAGGCACTTCATGAGATCAATGTTTATCTGGCAAAGAAGATTGCAGGAGACGGCGAGGGAGCCACGGCTCTGTTTGAGGCAAAAGTCATCGGAGCCGAGACAAAAGAGCAGGCAAAGACCCTGGCAAAATCCATCGTATGCTCTGACCTTACGAAGACAGCCATTGCAGGACACGATGCCAACTGGGGCCGAATCTTCTGCGCCATGGGATATTCAGGGGCACAGTTTGATCCGGAGAAGGTTGATCTGTTCTTCGAGAGCAAGGCAGGAAAGATTCAGATTACGGAAAACGGTACTGCTGTTGCCTACAGCGAGGAAAAAGCGACAGAGATTCTCTCGCAGCCGGAAGTGACAGCCATTGCGGACATCAAGATGGGAACGGAAGAAGCATCTGCATGGGGATGCGACCTTACATATGATTATATTAAAATCAATGCGGACTACAGAAGCTAGGAGGTAGGAAAAATGGACAAGAGTATGCAGAAATATCTGGACAAGGCAGAAGTGCTGATTGAAGCGCTCCCGTACATTCAGCGTTTCAACAGAAAGATCATCGTAGTAAAATACGGCGGAAGCGCCATGCTCGATGAGGAACAGGAAAAGAGAGTCATCCAGGATGTAGTCCTGTTAAAGCTCTGTGGATTCAAGCCGATTATCGTTCATGGCGGCGGCAAGGAGATCAGCAAGTGGGTTGACAAAGTCGGAAAGGAAACGAAGTTTGTCAACGGATTCCGCGTAACAGATGAAGAGACGATGGAGATTGCGGAGATGGTACTTTCCAAAGTCAACAAAAAGCTGGTACAGCTCGTGGAAGAGCTTGGAATTAAATCCATCGGAGTCAGCGGCATTGACGGCGGACTTCTGAAAGTGACGAAAAAATACGTGGACGGCGAGGACATCGGATATGTAGGAAGCGTCTGCGACGTAGAGCCGAAGATCCTCTTTGACCTTCTGGAAAAAGATTTCCTTCCGGTAGTCTGCTCCGTTGGTCTGGACAATGATTTCCAGGCATACAATGTCAATGCGGACGAAGCTGCATGTGCTATCGCAAAAGCGGTGAAAGCGGAGAAACTTGCCTTCCTGACAGATATCGAAGGTGTCTACAAAGATCCAAAAGATCCGGAAACATTGATTCCGGAGCTTTCCGCAGAAGACGCGATCCGTCTGATCAATGAAGGCTACATCGAAGGCGGTATGCTTCCGAAGCTGAAAAGCTGCATCGATGCGCTGGAAAACGGAGTTTCCCGGATTCATATTCTGGACGGCCGGATTCCGCATTGCCTGCTGCTTGAGATCTTTACCAACAAAGGAATTGGTACAGCAATTTTAAATGACAAGGAGTGTCGGTATTATCATGGATAAATCATATATGGACTCCGTACAGAATGCGCTTGTACACACATACAATCCGGCTCCAGTGATCCTGGAGTATGGAAAAGGTGCGTATCTGTACGATACGGAGGGTAAAGCTTATCTGGATTTCGCGGCCGGATATGCGGTAAATTCTCTCGGATACGGAAATAAAGAGTGGAATGAGGCTCTGAAAAGCCAGATTGACAAGCTGGCCCACACTTCCAATCTTTACTATCATACAAGAACAAAAGAGGCGGCAGAAGCGCTGAAGAGGGTGTCCGGGATGGACCGGATCTTTTTCTGCAACAGTGGCGGCGAGGCGGTGGAAGGTGCATTGAAAGCATCAAGAAAATACGCCTATACAAAAAAGAGTGGAAGATTTGAATGGATTGCCATGGAAGAATCTTTCCACGGACGGGGATTCGGTTCTGTTTCCGTGACAGGCCACAAAGCTTATCAGGAGCCGTTTGAGCCGCTTGTTCCGGGTGTGAAGTTTGCAAAGCTTAATGATCTGGACAGTGTGAAAGCACTGGTGACAGACAGGACCTGCGCCATCATTGTAGAGCCGGTGCAGGGCGAAGGCGGAATTAACGTGGCGACGGAAGAATTCATGAAAGGAATCCGCAAGATCTGTGATGAAAACGATATTCTGATGATCTGCGATGAAGTACAGTGCGGCATGGGCCGGACCGGCTCCTTCTTTGCATGGCAGGAATACGGCGTGCGTCCGGATATTATGACTATGGCAAAAGCCATCGGAAGCGGATTCCCGGTAGGGGCGTTTGCCATGACGGAGAAAGTGGCAGAGTATTCACTTGCCCCGGGAGACCACGGTACGACTTACGGCGGCGGACCGCTTGCCTGTGCGGCTGTGGCAAAGACCGTTGAGATCTTTGAAGAGAAACACATTCCGGAGCATGTTAAGGAAATCGGAGCTTATCTGAAAAAACAGCTTGAGGAACTGGCAAAGAAACACGACTGCATTCTGGCCTGCAAAGGAAAAGGTCTGATGCAGGGAATACAGCTCAGTATTTCTCCGGCGGAAGTGACGAAAAAAGCACTGGAAAAGGGACTGCTTCTGATCAGCGCAGGAAGTGACGTAATCCGGTTTGTACCGCCTCTGATTATCACAGAAAAAGAAGTGGACGAACTGATACGGATTCTGGATGAAATCCTGGAATAAAGAATAAAAACCGGCATACTGGAAAGACTACTTTCTTATATAGAAGAAAGGAGGGATTTCCGGTATGACCGGTTTTATTATTGCATTGATTTCCGGTGCGCTGATGAGTGTGCAGGGTGTTTTTAATACACAAGTGACGAAGACGGCGGGAATGTGGGTCAGTAATATGTGGGTCCAGTTTTCTGCATTTATCGTCTGTCTGATCGTCTGGTTTTTTGCAGGCAGGGATTCCGTTGGAAGTCTGATGGAAGTACAGCCAAAGTATATGCTGCTTGGAGGAGCCATTGGTGCGGGCATCACCTGGACTGTAATCAAAAGCATGGATCAGCTGGGGCCGGCAAAGGCGGCGCTTCTGATTGTCATTGCGCAGTTGATAGTGGCTTATGTCATTGAACTTTTCGGACTCTTTGGAATGGACAAAAGTCCGTTTGAATGGAGAAAGGCGGGAGGGCTTCTGCTTGCGCTGATCGGAATTGCGATTTTCCAGTGGAAATAGAGTTGTAATTTAAAAAGAAATTCGTTACAATAGAACTATCTGCATAGAGGGGGCTTTTATCGGCTGCGGTAAAGGAGTACTATGCATAGAAAGAAAAGAAAATGGTTTTGTATGGCGGCAGTTCTGATTTTTCTGGTGTTTGCAGGATGCGGCGGTAAGGAGGCCGAACCGGAAGAGACGGTGGTGCTTCTGGAGGAAGAGTCAGAGAAAGAGGCTGTTTTGGAAGAAGATACTGAGCAGAAGTCTGCCGGGGAAGAAGAGTCAAAAGACCGGAAGAAGACAGAGACGGAGATGATTGTTGTCTACGTCTGTGGGGAAGTCCAAAAAGAAGGTGTTGTGACGCTTCCTGCCGGAAGCAGAGTTTATCAGGCGATCGAGATGGCGGGCGGCGTGACTGAGGAGGCCGAGGCTTCCTGGCTGAATCTGGCGGAGGTTCTGACAGATGGAGCCAGGATTTACGTGCCGGACAAAGAGGAAGTAAGCGGAGCAAATCCGGCAATCCCGCAAGGAGCCGGAAGCGGATCCCCGGAAGCAGCCGGTGGGCTCGTCAATCTCAACCAGGCTTCCAGGGAGGAACTGATGACGCTTCCGGGGATCGGTGAGGCAAAGGCTGAGGCGATTCTTCAGTACAGAACAGAACATGGGAACTTTGATTCCATCGATGAAATTAAAAATATTTCCGGTATCAAGGATGGAGTTTTTGAAAAGATTAAAGATAAGATAACAGTGTAGCGAGGGAGAAACATGGCAAAAAGGGTATTGGTTGTAGACGATGAAAAACTGATTGTAAAAGGAATACGCTTCAGTCTGGAACAGGACGGCATGGAAGTGGACTGCGCATACGACGGGGAAGAAGCTTTGGCCTATGCACGGGACAATGATTACGACATGATTCTTCTGGATATCATGCTTCCGAAGCTGGACGGGTTTGAAGTATGCCAGCAGATCAGAGAATTTTCGGATGTACCGATTGTGATGCTGACGGCAAAAGGCGACGACATGGACAAGATTCTTGGACTCGAGTATGGTGCGGACGACTATATCACAAAGCCGTTTAATATTCTGGAGGTAAAGGCAAGGATCAAGGCCATCATGCGCCGGACAGGCAAGAAGGAAAAAGATGGAAAAGATGCGAAGGTCATTGTCAAAGGAGACTTAAAGCTTGACTGTGAGAGCAGAAGAGTATTTTCCAAAGACAGAGAGATTAACCTGACGGCAAAAGAATTTGATCTTCTGGAACTTCTGGCCCACAACCCGAACAAGGTATATTCCAGAGAGGATCTGTTAAATCTTGTCTGGGGATATGAGTATCCGGGCGATGCAAGGACTGTGGATGTACATATCAGAAGACTTCGTGAGAAGATCGAAGTGAACCCGAGTGATCCGAAATATGTATATACAAAATGGGGAGTTGGTTACTATTTTAGGGGGTAAGTTAAAACTCAGGCACCATCCGTTTAAAAGTCTCAGGTTTCTGATTTTCCTGCTGATTCTTTTTATGGGAATGGTGCCGTGTCTGATTTTACGTTTTGTGGTTCTGCGGTCCAACGAGAGCCACTCTGTCTCAATCCGCATGGCAGAGATTCAGAATCAGTGTACGATTCTCTGCAACCAGCTTTCCGTGCTGGACACACTTTCGGGAGATATCCCGGAGACGATCGACGCGGAGATCACACAGTTTTCCAACATTTATAACGGCCGGGTCATGATTATCGATCAGTCTTACCGGATCATTGAGGATTCGTACGATCTGGATGCGGGCAAGACGATCATTTCCGGTGATGTGATCAAGTGTTTTGAAGGTGAAACAGTCAGCAATTATGACGACCGGAACAGCTATATCGAAGTGACGTCTCCGATTCAGGGGACTGCGTCCAAAGAGATTGTCGGTGTTATGCTCGCTAGTGTTTCCACGGACAATATTGTGGATATTCAGGAAAATCTGAGACAGACGCTGGATATTATCATCATTACGGTGTTTGTTGTATTGATTGCGGTGGGCGTGCTGATCAGCTTTTACATTACGCGTCCGCTGAACCGGATTACAAAAGCAGTCGAAAACATGACAGAAAGTTATGAGGAAGACGATCTCCATGAAAATGCATTTCTGGAGACCATCCGGTTTTCGGAGGCGTTCAATAAGATGATCGGAAGATTCAAGGTTCTGGACGAATCGAGACAGGAATTTGTTTCTAATGTCTCACATGAGTTGAAGACGCCGCTTACTTCCATGAAGGTGCTGGCGGATTCTCTTCTTTCCCAGGAGGAAGTGCCGGCAGAGCTTTACCGGGAGTTTATGGGAGATATGTCGGAGGAGATCGAACGGGAGAACAAGATTATCAACGATCTCTTGTCTCTTGTGAAGATGGATAAGACTTCCAACGATATGAATATCGAAATGCTGGATATTAACCTCATCGTAGAGCGGATTTTAAAAAGACTCAAGCCGATCGCGCAGAAACAAAATATCGAGCTTGTATTTGAGACATTCCGTACAGTGGAGGCGGAAGTAGATGAGACAAAACTTTCCCTCGCAGTCAGCAATCTGGTGGAAAATGCCATCAAGTACAATCATGAAAATGGCTGGGTGCATGTATCGTTAAACGCAGACCATAAGTTTTTCTATTTAAAAGTGGCGGATTCCGGAATGGGAATTCCAAAAGAAGCGCAGGAACATATTTTCGAGAGATTCTACCGCGTGGACAAATCTCATTCCAGGGAAATCGGAGGAACGGGACTTGGGCTTGCCATTGCACGAAGCGCTGTGATCATGCACAGAGGGGCTATCAAAGTGTACAGTGAAGAAGGGGAGGGCACGACGTTTACCGTGCGGATTCCGTTGAAATATGTGGCAAATGCAAAATAAGAGGAGGAGACCATGAAAGGAAAAAGGATTGTATCATTTCTGCTTGTCATACTCATGGCGTCTGGTCTCCTGTCCGGCTGCAGGAGAGGAGAGCAGGTCAAGCAGGGAGAGTTTGGACTGTTTTACTTAAGTGCGGATAAGACGGAACTTGTGAGAATTGCCGGGGAAAAGAAAGACGGGTCAAAGGCGGAGCAGGTACAGTATGTGCTGGATGCACTGGAAAAACCGGCTGAAGAGTCAGAGGACTATCAGACCCCGTTTCAGAATGACGTGAGGGTGGAAGAGTTTGAGATCGACGGGAAACAGGTGGATCTTACTTTTAATGAGAAATACACATCTCTGGATGCCGCAGAAGAAGTGCTTTTGAGAGCGGCGGTTGTAAAATCACTGGTACAGATCTCCGGGATCGATTATGTCTCTTTTTATATCGGAGAGGAGCCTTTGATGGCGGCAGACAATACGCCGGTCGGCCTGATGAGTAACGAGGATTTTATACAGAATGTCGGATCTTCGCTCCACTCCTATCAGTCTACGTCACTGACGCTTTATTTCGCCAACAAAGACGGGGACAAACTGGTTAAGGAAACGGTAAATAATGTCCGGTACAACAGTAATATCTCCATGGAACGTCTGGTGATTGAGCAGCTGTTGAAGGGGCCGTCCTCTTCGGGAGCCTATGCAACGATTCCGGCCAATACCAAGATCTTGAGTGTATCCACAAGGGATCAGATCTGCTATGTCAATTTTGATCAGGAACTGATGAACATGAAATCCAATGTAAAGCCTGAGATCCTGATTTACTCGATCGTCAATTCGATTGTGGAGAGCGGGATGGCAGGCCAGGTACAGATTTCCATCAACGGTGAGAGTAATATCAACTTCGGCGAAAGCGTTCCGCTGGACCAGCCGCTGTCGAGAAATCTGGATCTTGTAGAAGGAGAAAAATAAAGATTGAAAAACAGGCCGCTTGCAGTAATGTGCCTTGTTTTTCTTGTGATCCGCTGTCTGGTCTTCTGGGCGGGAGCCAAATGGGAGTTCCCGCCGGAAGTACTGCGGATGGACGGAGAAAAGATCTGTGTGAGCGGGCGTATTTTTAAAAGAGAACAAAGGGAAAAGGGCCCGACATGGTATCTTCGTGCGGGAGACAGGGCGTATATCATCTACAGCTCCGAGTGGAGCGATTACAGGATCGGCAATACGATCATAGTCACAGGCACCTTTCATCTGTTTGAAAGGGCTTCTAATCCGGGAACATTCGATTCCCGGTCTTATTATCAGAATCAGAATATCTACGGAATGATCTTTCCGGAATCAATCAAAGTTACAGACAACACAATTCAATATGGAAAAGAATGGATTGCCTCTCTTCGGGAGCGGTGGAAGAAAGAACTTCTGGACAGAATGGGGGACGAGGGTGCGGTTTTAAGCGGAATTCTCCTGGGAGATAAAAGTGCCCTGGATCCGGAGGTGAAAGAGCTGTATCAGAAAAACGGAATTGCTCATCTTCTGGCGGTCTCGGGGCTTCATGTGTCCTTTATCGGCCTTTTGATTTACCGGACAATGCGAAAGGCGGGAGTCCCGTTTTCTGGAAGCGCCGCCCTGGGCATCCTTGTTTTGCTCCCGTATGCAGTGATGACGGGATTCAGTGTCTCGGCAAGAAGAGCAGTTTACATGTATTTTATCCGGATGGGAGCAGAGGTGACGGGAAGAGTCTATGACCTTTTGACAAGCCTTGTCGTTTCCGCTGCTGTGATTGTGGGGACAGCGCCTCTTTCCGTATTTGATCCGGGATTTCTCCTCTCGTTTGGTGCGATCTTTGCCATCTGGGGAGGGGAAGAGCTGCGAATCCGGTTGGAGGAACTGAAAGAAAAGGAAAGAAAAAAAGAGAAAACTCCTGGAATAAAAAGGAAGAAAACCATCCGGCAGAAACTGCTTTGGGCAGCGTATCCGGGGCTGTGCATTCAGCTTCTGACCTTTCCGGTCCTTCTTTCTTCCTATTATGAATTTCCGCTGTACTCGGTCCTTGTGAATATCTGGGTAATTCCGATGATGTCGGTTGTCATGGGAGCCGGTCTTTTGGGAAGCATCTGCTGTCTGGTGCTGCCCCCTCTTGCGGATGTCATTCTCTGGATCAGTAAGGCGGTTCTGATGTTTTACGAATGGAACTGCCGGATCATGCTGAAACTGCCTTTGGCAAGAATTGTCACCGGAAAACCGGATACAATCCAGATTCTTCTCTATCTGTTTTTACTGATGCTGGTATATCTGCTGTTCCGAAAAGGAAAGGGAAAATCGGGGATGTCCGCCCTTATATTTGCACTGACTCTGCTTCTTGGTCCATGGAGTCAGCATTACGGAGAGCTGAAAGTCACCATGATAGACGTGGGTCAGGGGGACGGGATTTTGATCCGGATGCCGGGAGGACTGGACTGTCTGGTAGACGGAGGAAGCACATCGGAAGAGATGCTGGCAAAATACACGCTGGAGCCGTTTCTGGAAAGCAAGAGAATCCGGATGTTGGATTATGTCCTGATTTCCCATGGAGATACGGATCACATCAGCGGGATACAGGAAATGCTGGAGCGCCAGGAGGTGGGCGTCGGCATCCGGACACTGGTTCTGCCCGAGCAGCATCTGTGGGATGAAGGTCTTGAAAATCTGGCACGGACCGCAAAAAGAGCAGGGACAAAAGTGCGGACCATGAAAGCGGGGGAAGCAATCCGGGACAGGGCAGGGACAGAGCTTTCCTGTCTTGGCCCTTCCGAAGAATATGGAGGAGAACCGGGAAATGAAGCATCCATGATTTTAAAACTTTCCAGCGGGAAGTTTTCCATGCTCTTTACCGGGGATCTGGAAGGAGCAGGAGAAGAAGACTTCTTACAGGGAGAAAGCGGTTCAGGAACCTATACCGTACTGAAAGTTCCCCATCACGGTTCTGACGGAGCAGCGACAGAAGCGTTTTTAGAACAGAACAATGCAAGGTATGCACTGATTTCTGCGGGAAAAGACAATCCATACGGACATCCGGGAGAAAAGCTTCTGAAACGTCTGGAAACCTGTGGAATCCAGACATTCTGTACAAAAGAGGACGGAGCCATCACATTGCTGGTCAAAGGGGAGACAATGACCATCCGAAAATTTTTGGAATAGGGTGTTTACGGAAAAACATGTTCTATGCTAGAATAGCGGTATGAAAAGTTTAAATGAAGATCTCAAAACAGGACAATTTAAACAGGTATATCTTTTGTACGGTGAGGAGAGCTATCTCAAAAAGCAGTATAAGGACAGGCTTTCCAAGGCGATGCTCCCCGAAGGGGATACGATGAACTATGCGTATTACGAGGGGAAGGGAACGGATGTCAGACAGGTCATCGATCTTGCCGAGACGCTTCCGTTCTTCGCCCCGCGACGACTGATTGTGATGGAGGACACCGGATTTTTCAAAGGCGCCTCTCCGGAGCTTGCGGAGTATATCCGCAGCATGCCGGAGACGACGTGCTTTCTTTTTGTGGAGAGCGAAGTGGACAAGCGGGGAAAGCTATACAAGGCGGTAAAGGAAAAAGGGCGCATTGTGGAGATGACCAGACAGGACGGCAGTACTTTGCAGAAATGGGTACTCTCCATGGTGAAGAAGGAAGGACGGCAGATTACCCAGTCGACGGTCCGGTATTTTCTCACGAAAGTCGGGGAAGATATGGAAAATATCCACGGCGAGCTTGAGAAGCTGTTCTGCTATACTCTTGGGAAACAGGAGATTACCATTCATGATATAGAAGAAATCTGTACGACCCACATAGACAACAAGATTTTCGACATGGTCAATGCCGTGGCAGATCAGAAGCAGAAGCAGGCGCTGATGTATTATTATGATCTGCTGGCCTTAAAAGAGCCGCCGATGCGGATTCTCTTTCTGATGACACGGCAGTTCCGTATTCTGCTGGAAGTATCTGAGATGAACAGACGGGGATACGGGAAAAAAGAGATCAGTGAAAATGTCAAGGTTCCGCCGTTTGCGGTGGGACGCTATCTGGCACAGGCACAGAAGTTTTCTCCTTCCAGTCTTCGGCAGATTCTGGAGGACTGTGCTTCGACAGAAGAGGAGGTCAAGACAGGAAGGCTTGCCGATACAATGGCGGTGGAGCTTCTGATTGTACAATACAGTAGTTAATATAAGATACAGCAGTTATAATGAGTTGATTGGAGGATTTTACATTGTCAGTAATTGATCAAAAACATATACGGAATTTCTGCATCATTGCCCATATCGACCATGGGAAGTCGACGCTTGCGGACCGGATCATTGAAGATACCGGACTTCTGACAAGCAGGGAGATGCAGTCCCAGGTACTGGATAATATGGATCTGGAACGGGAAAGAGGAATCACAATCAAGGCACAGACAGTCCGCACAGTCTACAAGGCAAAGGACGGGGAGGAATACGTTTTCAACCTGATTGACACGCCGGGACATGTGGACTTTAACTATGAGGTATCCAGAAGCCTTGCGGCCTGCGACGGGGCAATTCTCGTGGTGGACGCGGCACAGGGCGTGGAAGCACAGACGCTTGCAAATGTCTATCTGGCACTGGATCACGATCTGGATGTTTTTCCGGTAATCAATAAGGTCGATCTGCCGAGTGCGGATCCGGACCGTGTGGCAGAAGAAATTGAAGACGTCATCGGAATTGAAGCCACAGACGCACCGCGGATTTCCGCCAAGACCGGACTGAATATCGATCAGGTGCTTGAAGAGATCGTGCATAAGATTCCGGCACCGGAAGGAGATCCGGAGGCCCCGCTTCAGGCACTGATCTTTGATTCGGTCTATGATTCCTATAAAGGAGTCATCGTATTCTGCCGGATCAAAGAAGGAACCGTAAAAAAAGGAACCAAAATTCAGATGATGGCAACCGGGGCAAAAGAAGAGGTTGTAGAAGTCGGCTACTTCGGAGCCGGACGCTTTATTCCATGTGACGAACTGAGCGCAGGAATGGTCGGCTATATCACCGCCAGCATCAAAAATGTAAAAGACGCCAGAGTCGGCGATACCGTTACAGACGCAGATCGTCCGTGCGACGAGCCGCTTCCGGGATATAAGAAAGTCAACCCGATGGTATACTGCGGTATGTACCCGGCAGACGGAGCCAAGTACCCGGATCTCCGGGATGCCCTTGAGAAGCTTCAGCTAAACGACGCTTCCCTTCAGTTTGAGCCGGAGACGTCCATTGCACTCGGATTCGGATTCCGCTGCGGATTTTTAGGACTGCTTCATCTGGAAATTATCCAGGAGCGTCTGGAGAGAGAATACAATCTGGATCTCGTCACAACCGCACCAAGCGTTATCTATAAAGTCCACAAGACTAACGGCGAAGTGATTGAACTTACAAATCCGTCCAACCTGCCGGAGCCAAGTGAGATCGACTACATGGAAGAGCCGATGGTCAAAGCGGAGATCATGGTAACCTCCGAATTCATCGGGGCAATCATGGACCTCTGTCAGGAACGAAGAGGAGAATACCAGGGAATGGAATACATCGAAGCGACCAGAGCGGTCCTTCACTACCACCTGCCGCTCAATGAGATCATCTACGATTTCTTTGACGCCCTGAAATCCAGATCCAGAGGATACGCATCCTTCGACTATGAGATGCTCGGATACAAACAGTCCTCCCTCGTGAAACTCGACATTCTTGTCAATAAAGAAGAGGTGGATGCCCTTTCCTTCATCGTTTTTGAGGGAAGCGCCTACGACAGAGGACGCAAGATGTGCGAAAAATTAAAAGAAGAAATTCCAAGACAGCTGTTTGAGATTCCGATCCAGGCAGCCATCGGCGGAAAGATCATCGCAAGAGAAACAGTAAAAGCACTCAGAAAAGACGTCCTTGCAAAATGTTATGGAGGAGATATCTCCCGAAAACGGAAACTCCTCGAAAAACAGAAAGAAGGAAAGAAACGAATGCGCCAGGTAGGAAACGTAGAGATTCCACAGAAAGCATTCATGAGCGTACTGAAACTCGACGACAAATAGTCAGAATTGTTTTATTTTTTTCATTGGGGACGTGTACCGATGCACAGGTACACGTCCCCAATAATGATTATGAAATGAGGATAAATAGATGAAACAAGAACTGGAAATATATATTCATATACCTTTCTGTGTGCAGAAATGTGCGTATTGTGATTTCCTGTCCGGCCCTGCCGGAAAGGAAGAACAGGAAGCGTATGTCCGGGCTCTTCGGAGGGAGATCAGCGTTGCTTCGAAAATGGCAGAGGAATATGAAGTCAGCACTGTCTTCCTTGGAGGCGGTACGCCGTCGATTCTGCCGCCGGAGGCAGTTGACGGGATTCTCAGGACGGTGAGGGAATCATTTTCGCTTTCTCCGAATGCGGAGATTACTATGGAACTCAATCCGGGGACTGATGGAAAAGAGAAGATGGAAGCGTATCGAAAGGCCGGGATCAATCGTTTGAGTATCGGGTTACAGTCTGCGGATGACCAGGAGCTCCATACTCTTGGAAGAATTCATACATGGCAGGATTTCCGAAACACGTATGAGGCGGCGAGAAAGGCAGGTTTTGCCAATATTAATATCGATCTGATGTCTGCAATTCCGGGCCAGACACTGAAAAGTTATGAGAAGACACTGGAACGGGTATGCAGTCTTTGTCCGGAGCATATCTCGGCGTACAGTCTGATTCTGGAGGAAGGAACGCTGTTTTGGGATTGGTATGAAAAGACGGATCATCCAAAGGACCATCCGCCCCTGCCGGATGAAGAGACCGAACGGCAGATGTATGAGCGGACAAAAGAGATTCTGCAAGGATACGGATATGAACGGTACGAAATTTCCAATTACGCAAAGAAAGGGAAAGAATGCAGACACAATATCGGTTATTGGAGAAGAATTCCGTATCTGGGATTTGGAGTCGGGGCAGCCTCTCTTTTTGAAGAGCAGAGGTGGAGTAATCTCCGGGACAGGAAGAAATATGTGGAAATCTGGAGTGAAAACGAGCCGAAAGAAGCGCTGCTTCTGACAAGGGAAGAAGTGCAGAAACTATCCGGGCGGGAAGCTCAGGAAGAGACGATGTTTCTGGGGCTTAGAATGATGGAAGGTGTTTCCGAAGCAGAGTTTGCGGCGCGGTTTCACCATACGGTGGAAGAAATTTATGGAGATGAGATCCGGGAACTGGAACAGGAGCATCTCATACAAAGAAAGCAGGGGCGTAT
>ERZ1643250.841-NODE-841-length-29538-cov-4.930061_pt1 | contig 29538 bp, 23 predicted proteins | sample MGYA00579262_ERZ1643250 | MGnify/ENA primary metagenome ERZ1643250 (study PRJEB29033, sample SAMEA4952265) | chicken gut metagenome | biome: Broiler Chicken; feature: Gastrointestinal Tract; material: Caecum | place: Ireland | collected 2018 | study: Broiler... | reverse complement strand
ATTATTGGTTCTGCAAATGCGGAGATTCCCACCACCCAGATGGCTACCTACTTAGCCACTGAGCTGTTTAGAAAGTTTACCATCTGTACGAAGATGCCGGATAATGACCAGATTGAACAGGAGTTTGCAGATTATCTGAAACTATCTGACAGCTGCTTCAGGGAGCTGGAAAACCAGATAGTCCAGGGCGGTTCTGGATGGATCCAGATTACAGAAGATCTGGTTAGACAGTACTTTGACCAGATCAAAGCACATATGAATGACAATACCCTTCCATATGCGATGATCGCCCCTACAGAAACATCTTTAAAACGGAGAAAAGCCCTTCTGATTCAGAACAGAGGATCCATGGGAAAGGATGTTAATACATATGTTTTTCAGGCAGGCGTCAGCTCCATCCCCGGTTTGGCATTAAACAAATTGATCGAACTGGCAGAGGATCCCGGAAAAGGGCCAATCTATGCCTATGGGATGATGAACAAAACAGGGGCGGACATCTTCCACTATCTTGATGGCAGGCGGAAATATTATACGGCTCAGAGGCAGCATGCAAGGGAGCAGGAGGCTCTTTTTGCAAATCAAGAGTCAGATGCTAAAAGAAGATTGGGTAATTCCAGTTTTCTGAATAAAAGCAGGAATATGAAGGAATATGCAGCGACACTGAATAGTGTGTATCACTGGCAGGCACAGGCGGATTTGTTTGAAGAGATGGAGATCCTGATAGCAGATTTGCTTGCCGCTTTCCGTTCCATGAATAACAGATATTTGAAACCCTTGTATAAAATTACAACGGAGTTAATGGAGACGTTTGAAGCCAATCGTATCTATTTCCAGGTGGGGAAGGGAGACCAGTCACAGGACGGCTTTACGAAGCAGCTTGTAAAGTTCTCTCAGATTCAGCCGGAGCTGGATATGGGGATTATGAAGCTGAATCCCGTAGTAGAAACGGGGGGCCTTTTAAAAATTCTTACCACGTATCCGGAGATCTGGATGGAACGTGAGGAATCTAAACTAAAGGCGAAGATTTCGGAGTATGTTTTGGGAAAATTCCGTCCAATTCTTTCAAAAAGTCTTGAAGACTTCCTGCGTAAAAGTCTGCATATGGAAGGGGCGTCTGCTGGAAGCTTTGCGAATACTATTCGGCAACAGATTATTGAGCCGCTTGTAGATGCAGCAGCCCCGATTTTCTGGACCAATGATCCGATGGTTAGCGATAACACCAGGACCATCCACAGAACCATCTTGAATGTGCCAGGCACAGCAAACGGTGTCTGCCAGGCAGCAGACCAGTACAGAGGTTTCGATAATAGTAAAGAAGTGAGAAGATCGCTGATTAACGACAGGCTCTGCATCCTGAGAATCATAAGTGGTGTCCCAATGCATGCGTATCTGGGGCTGGTTCAGTATCTTGGCGCATACGAAAGTTATCAGGAATCTGGCCTTCACCTCTGTGAGAATAAACCAAATTGGAGAGAAATCCTAACCTTCCCTTATCCCTATAGTCTCGATCCGAAGTACACTAGAAATGCGGAAGAACTTGTGAAGCTGTATGATGACGCAGTAGCAAAGGGGATTATCTATTTCGAGGGAGCAACTGCAACGACAGGCGGACAGGCATATGTTAAACAGTTTAAGGAAATGGAAGGGGAACTGTTTAATGTGGAAGACCTAAAAAGGGATGGAAGGATGGATACGGAAAGGGCGAACCAGAGAATTTCTGAATTGGAAGGAGTCCTGAATTTACCAGTAAATACCATTCCGATTAATTCCAAGGGAAATCTGCCGGGAAATACATTAGTCAGGGATAATTTCCTCAGGTTCTATGGCATTCAGCAGATTGTCAGGAGGGAAGTTGAAAAGTTTGACAGTGTGAAGAAAGCTATTGCAGAGATTAGAGGATATATGAGCGATGAATGATGGTTGGCCACAGGAGATTATTAACCAGGGAGGATGGAAATGAAGAAATTAATAGATTGCTGTGTGGCAGAGATACGAAACAAATCTGAAAGAAACGGAGCAGTAGGATATGACGCACAGGCTCCCAGAAATCCTTCCATTATTGTTAATTATAATTTAGATAAAAAAGCATTGGACAGTTATTATGAATTCCTGGAACAGTTGTGGCCGGGCGTATATTTGAATATTCCAAGGGCAGATAGGGAATCGGATTTTGAGGCAATTGAGAATCAGGTTCGTACAAACCAGTTATATGATATTTTCAGCGAGATTCAAATCCATGTGTTGGTTAATATGACAAAATGCACTTTGGAGGATCTGCGTCTTTTTTTGAAGCAAAAATTTAACAGCCCGTTGTACAAAATTATTTTGCACGAATTCTTAGATTATGAGAGACAGAATCAGATTGAAACGTCTGAAAAGAACCTTTTAAACCTTATGGAAAACCGCGATCGGATTTGTTATCAGTTTGTATATTCCAACAGACTGTTTAATGGTGCGATGTGGTTAGGAGAGAGCGGGCTAAAGATTGCAAGACTGGCAGCCAATATCACAGCCATAATGAGTATTGATTCCCATTACTTTAATGACAATAATGCGTATACTTTTTCTTATAATCTGCTGGAGAAGCCAACCAGAAAAATTGTTCAGTTTTCCATTCGCAGGTTACTGGAAAAGGTTTGTAATTGTCCGGAGTACGCAAACCTTGATCAGGATATTTTGAGAAGATACAGAGGAAGTATTCAGCGAGAAGCTGCATATGGAACGGGTTCTTTCTTATTCAGAGAAACGGATTTTAAGTATCTGCCAGACAATAAGAAATTGCAGAAAGAAAAGGCGAATATAAAAAAGGGGATTGCATCCTTAGAGAGGAATTATCCTATCGCAGCAATGTGTTTTAACGCAATGATAAAGCAGAAGGTAAGTGAGATTAATAGCTCGCGGGCGAAGAAGGTTGACTTTTCCGGCGAATTATCAGAGCCATTGCTTACATTTTATGCAGTTGAAGGTTTCCTGAAAGGAAATCGCCAAAAGAAAGATTTGCTGGGGAGTCTTAAAACAGCTCTTTTGCATGAGAGACAAATCTCTGATGAAGGAACTTACAGTAAGGTTTTAACGGAATATGCGAATCAGGTAATTGAAGATGAAATCACGGAAAGAATATTTACCGCTTTTTCAGAGCAATTTATGAAGAAAATAGATCATGCCTGTGAGGTTTATCAATGGCTGCTGGAATGTTTGAGGAGTCCGGAACTGCAGATTCATGCAGTTGAAAAAGAAGCAAACTTAACGAACTATTATGGAGGGCGGGTGGACGATTACTTTGCAAGCCATGCAGAAGAGATTATTGCGAAGCTGGATGCCTGTTCGGATAAAGAGGATTTACTGAAAAATCGTTTACATTCAATATTACTGCAGATATTTGACAGTAATCCTGTGTATTACAAGTCTTTTGAAGATGAAATTGATGAGCGTGTGGAAGAGAATACGGCGAAGGATATGTTCGAAGAAATCAGTGAGGAAGACAGCGTTACCAGAAACATTTGTATTGACTGGACGAATCTTCAGTTTAAATTGGAAAGAGTGAAAACAGGGGATGTATTATTACTAATCCATCCGAGCTCAAAGCTTTTTAATTTGAACCTTGCTGACAATTATGAATCTTTGAAATTAAGCAGACAAGATTGTGTGGAAAGAATTGATTTCCATACCTTATCTCTGAAACCGGAGGTGAAATAATGGAGATCAGATACATGAACCCACAGAATCAGATCATGATTCAGGATGCGAAAATTGTCAACCAGAATTATTCGATTAGTTGGCTGGCGTCTGTATATCATCCGGACATATTGGTATGCGTTAAGTCTTCATGGATAACTTACGATGAATTAAAAAAAATATTGGAAAATCACTGTGAAGAAATGAGACATCAGGGAAATGGTGTGTATTGGCAAAAGGTGACCAGACAGACTTCATTACAAATTTTAACAACTACGATAAAAGCGCCGGTTGATGTTATCTTGCTGCCTGTTACAAAGAATGAAATTCTTATTCCGGCTGACGGGGAAGAATGTGCCAAACTTCAGAAAACGATTAAAGGGGTTATTAAGTGCATAAAAAAGAGAGAGTCCTTTCTTCCGGTATTTAGCGCTGCGGAACATCTTACCTTTGTCAATGACTCTTTACCGGTAAAAAGAGATGAAATAGTAGCAGAATATATGGTTGATAACCTCAGGTATCCCGTGACAGCAGCAATGCTTGGTCAGACAATTAGTATTCAAATTCCTAAAAATTCCACATGTCAGCCGTGTATTACAAAGAATTTGAACAGCAAATATAACTTGACGATAAGCGAGGAGTAGCTATGAAAGAATCATGGAAAAGGATTAAATGTCCTTACTGTTTTGCAGAATTTGCACACGATGAAGTGCATTTTCGAATTGCAGAAGAGGCATGCGAAGATGCGAAGAACAAGGCAGCGAAGAAAGAAGATCCTGCGAAACAGGAGGAATTTTCTAAGTTTCTAAAGAGAGAAGAAGTGGATCCGAAATACGATAAAGTCTGGGGAAGTTTACGTGGAGGGATTCCAGCACCCAATGTGGAAGATTCGTTCTTTATACCCTGGGTGGATCCATCGAATAAATCAGACATGATTGTAGGTGACTACATCGCTGATAACGATGGTTTTATAGAAAAAATTGAAGATAAATGCGGTCATTTCGAGAGTAAAACCAGAATTTGCCCATATTGTCATAATAAATTACCCCTTCATTACGGAAAAAATCCACAGAAGTTTATATCGATCCTGGGTGTATCAACATCAGGTAAGACGGTATTCCTGAAACAGCTTCTGTCGAAACTTCAGGATTCTTTGCAGGGGGGCATCCTGAGTCATGTTAATGGTTCTTTTGTTGACCAGTTGTCATTACCAGATGATGATAATTCCTACCTGACCTTAAATCAGCCATTGCCGGATTCAACCAAGACACTAAACTTTAAGGTTCCATATTTTGTGACCATGACCTTTGAAAAGAAGAAGGAATTAAAAACGTATGACTTTGTTATTTATGATGTTGCAGGAGAAATTCTTGTTGACCTTGTGAAGGAAAATCCGAACAGGTTCGAATTTTTTGCCGGTTATATTAAAAGCTCGGATGCCATTATCATGCTTATCGATCCGATGCAGTTAGTAAACAATCCAATACCCAAATATCCGGCCAGTAATATGATTTCAACTTTATATAGGGTATTTGGCGGACAGGTTCCGGTACCTACGGCAATTACAATATCAAAATCAGATTTGCTTCTTTCCAGCGCACTGATTAAGGAAAGCCTCAATCCGGACGGCGTTTTCTTTAATCCCAATTCAGTAATAATGAAAAATATTCCATGGGATCCGGAGAAGAAATATTTTTATGCTGACGAATATGCCCTCTTAAGCGGACAGCTTAGAAGGTTTTATACTTCAAAAGCCAATCCTTTTTATGTAAATGTACAACAGCAAATTGCCAATCCTTCCTTCTTTGCTGTTTCTGCTCTTCTTGACGGGGTAGATCAGAAACTTACCTTCGAGTTAGTTTCAAGGGATGAATGGAAAAGCAATTACATAGAAGCGTATATGAAGAAATTTGGCGTTTTAAGCAAGAAGCTGAAAAATATCCAGCTTGACCTGGAGGATCAGGAAGCCAATCCGGCTGATAATATCATTGATACAAATAATATTATTGTAAGAAGATCTTTCATTTTTGATCAGAGCGACGAGGTTGCCAGAAAATTGGATGAAATTCTCAGGGATGAATCTATATTAAATACCCGGGCGGACGTTAGAGAGGCTGTCTATGAGAGGTTTGACGAGGATGAAATTATAGAACTGGTTGCGGCAGACCATGGAGGAAATGAAACGCTGTCCATGAGAGATTTAATCAGATACATCAGCAGCAAGAAAGAAGAGATGGATGATTACTCTTTTGATATTTATATGCAGGGTTATCCAAGAGGGAATGGGGATTTGAGGTCATTGCGTATTGAGGAACCCCTTTTCTGGCTGTTGAGTGAAATGGATATTATCGCCCGTGGAAACGTGTATACGTCAAATGTACAAAATGATCCGGAACAGTCGGGAGTAAGCGGGAACTGGTGGAAGAACCTGTTGAAGAATCTGGGGCCTTTTGGAGGTAAGAAAAAATGATTGAGCAAGTTTTATATAGACGAACAGTTGAACAAGGTTATATGGAATATTGTTCTCGTGGTTTATCGAAAGAGGAAGCCCACCGTGTGAATGTTGTCATGGATATGGCGGCTTCAGATATTGGAGATTTGGGCTCAGGAGCGGATTCCCCATTTATGCTTTATCCTTTTGAAGAGATGCATCGATTCTGTCTTGCTACGTTCCAGAGAGAATTTTCAATGGGAAGAAGTAATTCTGTAAACCATGGGTTGTTAATCGAAGACACGGAGTACAGGGAACTTGTTAAGAATCCGGAACAAATTTGGGGATTTACAAATAAGAACTTCCTTTCAAGAAAAGTAAATCATCGGGAAGAGATGTTTGCTTTAAAGGCTTTAAATATCTCTGCGAATGCTGAGCTGAGTAAAGACTATATTTTTCAGGAATATAAGCTTAACAATGAAGGATATTTAAAGTTTTTAAATGCAGTTTACACGTCCCTTTCCAAAAATAAAAACTATTCATGCGGTCTTCGGATTGATAATTCCAAAAATGCGAATAAAGTTATGCGTCATTTGGGTTATTTAATCATGAGCATGCTGCCGTATGAATTACGTGAGAAGATTTCCTTCTGCAGCAGAAGCGTACCGAGCAGCATTGGAGTAACGGTTCAGATTCTTCAGGAGAAAGATCCGGAAAAAACAGATATAACCTACGATATAAATACAGGCGAGTGCTTCGTTAACAACTCATCTGTTGAAATAATGGATTTTTATTTGGATGATTTGTTAACGATGTCTGACGAAGCGCTGAAGGATTATTTTGGCGTTCTGGAGACATTCAGGGATAACCTTAAGCTTTCTGAAGGCAGCGAAGCAGAGTATGTTATATCAAAGCTTTCGAAATTATCGCAGAAACCTTCGATGTTTGCATCAGAAACGGCAGAGACGCAATTTACATTCATTAATGATGTATTCTCACTTCCGGCATCTAATATGGATGTGATTAATTCAATTGTAGTCCGATTACTGCCATTTGTGGATTCCAACCATTACATGGAAGCGTTTAATATTAATTTTGAGTTATATAGAAAACTGGATTTTGAAAAAGAATCTGACAGACAAATCATGGATCAGATTGAAGAAAATTTGATTCAGAACTATAATAACGCGTCAACGGAGGAGAAAAAACGACTATTCACTTTGGTATTTGAGTCGGAAGAATTACATACCAGAGCAGGTACGATACTCGAGAAATTTGTGGAGATAAATAAGATAGAGCTGGACGTCTCCTTAGTTAATGAGTATATCCAACTGTACGAAGAATTTTTTGAAACGGAATGGAAGTCAGCCCTGTACTGGAAGATTGTTACTGTCTTTAAACAGTGCGATATTCCCGGTAAAGAGAAAATCTGGAATCGTATGTATAACAGTGCAAATGCAGATGCCAGAGAAGGCTTTTTCTACAATATTTTGTGTGATGACGATGAACCATTTTACAAAGTTGTTTTCAATACACTGGTTAATCTTTTTATCAAATCACAAAATCAACAGTTCAGGGAACGTTGTTATACACGTATTAAGGATGTCATTCATCAGGAAGACGATAAGTATCGTTTGAAAATTTTACAGGAATATAATGATGTGGATGAAGCGGAAGATTTCATCTGGCTTGAGACATATAATGCCATTGAAGATTACATAAGCGCCGCTGCGGATGTTGAATTTTTAAGATGCCTTAAAGATAAGTATTGTAAGTCTTCAAATCCAGAAATCTGTGATTTATATCTGGAATATATTGGGTGCGTTCCGATTTTTGAATTAGAAAATATGATTCGTCAGTATGGACAACAGGCGAAAACCAACGAGCGTGAGGATCGTCTGCTTAACAAAATCATCTACTTCCTGACAAGAGACAAGAAGAAGGTTTCTGTTGCCGTATTGAAAGTGCTTGCTGCTGTAGTGAAAGAGGAAAGCGTAAACGAACTGGCATCTTATATCAGTAAGTTGTATTTATCGACTTCTTCTGACAGCAGTATTGCGATATATGATTTTCTTGAGACGAAACAACCCCGCTTGTTTAATAATTCATATTTAAATAAGGAATATTTACCTTCTTATGACAGTTATTGGGCGGCGAAACTGGATAATAAAATTTTGAAAGATGACAGGAATCTTGTCAGTGTTCTCCAGTATTTAGAAAAGCTGCAATATCATAAAGAATCTTTTAACAAGATTAATCTGGCCTGTCAGAAATGGATTGCTCAGGAAACAGCAACGGCTGGATCTGATTATGAACGTTATCTGAAGTGTAAGGAACTGTGCGGCAGACTTGGCAGCCTTTTACATACTCAATTTGGAAATCAGTACTATTCCCAGTTGATGCTTCAGGTGCAGGATAGCTTTTGGAAAGCGTCCGATATTCATACATTTGACTATGCACACTGGGATATGTATAAATCAGGCAGTGTCATCTATACTCAGAAATTTAAAGATCATGAAAACCACGTATTAGCAGAAAGTATCGGTGGACTGCTTGAAAATTCCTATGTGAACTGGGATAAAGTATATGAAATACTTCTTACCAGAAAGTATATTTCTCAGGATGATATTCGTAATCAGATCATCAAAGATTTTGATGAGAAATATCATAATCGGGGTATGAGTATGTCTGATCCGGATTACATTGCTTTTATCAGTGTTAATAAGGACAGTCTCCAGATGGATTATACAAAGCTTTTTGATACTTTGCAGAAGTACAATCACCGTATTGATGAGAAAACTATAAGCAGGATGAAAATATTCGGGTACGTCAGGGTCAGTGATCAATTACGAAAAAAAATATCCAGGTATAAGAACTATCAAAGCGATAACCCATCCTATGGTGAAGTAATCAGAGGCCTGTTCTTCGAACAATTTGCGGTACTCTTTTTGCTGCTTGCCAATAATATTTTCAGGGTTTTTGTAATCGAGACCTCTGAGGATCTAAAAACCAGAAACTTACTTTCACTTTGTAATTATACAGGATACATTCTGTTAATTGTTGTAGTTGCTCTTGTAAGTGTTTTATTAATGAGGCGTGCAAATATGAGAAGAAGCAGAAAATATGACAGATATGTATTCGGTTTGCTGATTGTAAACGTATTGTTTTCAGCAGCAGCAATCATATTGAGTGCAGAATTCACCAATCTGCTTATTTGCCTGCCAGTAACCATAGTATTTATGGTGATTGTAATCATTCTGAATATAAAAGCAAGGAAGGTAATCGGAAAATCCAAAAAAGCAATGAGACAAGGAGATGATATTTATGAATAAACGATCACCCTTTAGAGTGATGCTTAATCTGGTGTTGATTGTAATAGTTGTCATCAGTGTAGTTGCTACGGGATTCGTATCAATCAGGGGATATTGTTCTAATAGAATACCAGAAGTATATTCAGATGAACAAATTGCTAAGGTTGTTAAAGAAGAGTATTCAGATTTCGAGTTTGAAATGGATGATAACTGGGATGTGGAAACACTTTTGGCGGATGATAAAAAGTCTTTTACAGCAGATATTGATATTATCCGTACAAAAGACTTATGCAGTACGGATTATGGCGTAAAGTTGACTTTCAAATTAGTAGATGGAGTCTGGAAGACAGTAAGCCTTCCTGCTGAAATTACTCTTTTAAATAACGAATGGTTCTTTGAAAATTCTGAGTGGTCGGCAACAGAGCCAGATGGAACCAAATATAAGGTTTCATTTTTGAATAATTTAGAAGCGGAGTTATGTATCCAGGAAAGCTCTGATCCTGCTATGGCTGAAGAAACTTCGGTTAACGCCCTGGCGGAAGAAATGGCGGAGGACGAGACGGCAGGTGAAGAAATGCTGGAGGATGAATCTGATAATGATGGTCTGAACACTGACGAATACAATATGTACGAAGGACTAGATGGCAGTAATAGCGCGGATATTGATCTGAATGGAGAAGAATCCAGTGAGATATTAGAATGTCGGCTGATGGAGTCTGATGATCCAGCATTCTTTAAAGGAATTTTTGAAACCGCATATGACGGGGCTGTTATACTGACTGTTACCGAAGATGCAGTAAAATTAAAGCTGAGCAATGAAGGCAGAGAACTCACCCTGACAAGGGAATAGTTGCAATTACATATTGGAAGGACGTATATGCATGTTTGATAAGAAAAAATACTATACGAGTTCTTTAAGCTTGAAAAACAGATATTGTGTAAGAGAAGAATTACATAGTCCGTCTTCATACGAAAAACGTGTGAAAACCGTGGATGAATATAATACGGAGTATGTGATACTTTTTGAAAGAATAGGCAACGATTTGCCAAATCTGAAGAACCTTATGTTTGAACTGCCGGTTCACGAGGCTGTCGTCTATCCGATAGATTTAATCGGAAAATCGAATACCTATATATATGAGAATGAAATCGGCTTTGTCTATCCTGTATCATTTTTGGACTTTGATTCTATTGACCATAATCTGGCGAGCTGCAGCAAAGATGATAAAGTGAAATTTTTCCAACAATTATGTAATGTGTTAGAAGACATTCACAGAAGCGGAATCTTTCTCAATGGATTTGATAAAAAACAAATATTGCTTAAATCAGATGAAATTAAGTTTCGATACAACGGATTTAAGAACCACAATCGAAACAGTATTTACAGGGTTCCAGACTGCTTTGCAAAGAACTATTCAGCGATTCCGTGGGTGCTTGATGCATTTTCATTGGTTGCAATTATTTTTGAATATATGTATGAATGGAATCCTTTTTCCGGGATGATGACGTCCTTCTCCAGAGATGAAGAATATCAGTTTGAGATTTTTTATAATAATTTCAGAAAAAAGATTTTTATTTTCGAACGAGAAAAAAAGCGTAATCAAATCGGTTTTTTGATTGGACAGAGGGCTATTATTGAGAAGTGGTCAGAAACAGATCAAAAGATATGTGATTTTTTTCATCATATTCTGACGATGGATATTCCGAAACAGTATACCCAGGAGCTTGTTTTCGAAAAAATCCATAAATTAATTGCCTATTATCATAAAGCGGAGATATTTCAATAGCGGAGGGATTGGATGGAAGAATATTTAATGCAACTTTATGAAAAAGATGGAGCTGCAATTTTTCACACAGACTATCAACTTTTGGTGAATTTATTAGATAAATATCCGAAAGGCCCATTAAGAGATGACGCTTACTGTATTTATACGTTATTAGGCGGAAATGCACTGTACAAATCAATAACCGAAGCGCTAAGAAATAAGAATCATGAAGTAAGCCGCGCGGAATATAATGTATTTATTGCACAGATTTACAGTGGCGATCGCTTTTGGAAAAATGACAGCAATGAGCCGGCACATATGGAACATTTATTAAGATTACTTTATAAGGTCGCAGGAATAAATGTATCTGGGATACCGGTGACGATTACACCAGAGAAACTTAAGGTTGACGATAAAGAGGTTCTTCTGAATGAATTAAGCAGTGCAGAAGCTGCATATAAGTGCAGGGACTATCGTGTGGCCTTAGAGAAGAGTAAAGCATTATTTGAAAATGGAGTGGGTTCGGCAGCGGCATTATTAAGTAAGTCATATTTCTATGGATATGGGACTTACAAAGATTACAATAAGGCCCTGTTTTACCTGACCTATCCTCATAAAAAGAGCAGACAGCAGGATAAAGAAGAACGAGCTATGTTAAACAGTTTGCTTGAACTAAGAGATAAAGCGATGTATTCGGCAGCGGTGTGTCTGGCAGGATCAGTGCTTGCGCTTTTATTTATGCTGGTTACTGGATTCTTTAGCAATCATCTGGTTTTTGCTCTTTTCAATACAGCGCTGTTAGCTGCTGGAAATCTTCTGTTTGCCATGACATACGAAAAGAAGCTTATCTTTGATTTTAGCTATTGGTTTCTCATTCTGGGGTGCATGATTTTGATCGTATTGATATTGTAAGGGAGCGAAAGGTATGATGTTAAATAGCAATAAAAAAATTGAAATAGAAAATTCGTTAATTACAATACTTGCTGTCTTTCTATTGGCAATATACTTTATTATGGATTTTTTGAATGACAAGCGACTGTTGATTGGAGCTATATACGCGGTATTGCTGGGTCTTAGTATATACCTCTGCGATAAGAAGACAAGTTTTTATGAATCTGTTTATTCTCTTACGGCGCTGTTGATTTCTGGAGAAATATTCAAAAATTGCGTTCTGTATTTTGAAAGTTTTACATGGATTTTTGGGACTTTGGGGAAACAGTTTGAGTTTTCAGCAAAATCGTATATGAAAGTAGTATTGTCAACGCCGCATATTTATTTTTATCTGATAGGTGTGCTTATATTATTAATATACCGATTCGCGCCAAATTTATGTCAGTCCAATGTTCTGAAAAATGTTTTCAGTATATTAGGAAGATATTCGATTTGGGCAATTGTAATCCACATGTGTGCTGCGTGTTTTACTAAATACGAACTTATAGAAAATGTGATTTTTTGTGTATTTCTCATGAGTGCATTCTGGACTGCGTATACAAAAGAGAAGTTCGAGACACAAGATGTGGCAAAGGCAATTTTACTGGTTGTGGAAATATCTGTTTTTATTCTGCTTTACCCCAATCAGTATATATCTTTCGTGGAGAACTTTCTAAGGGCACAGGGTATAACATGGATCTATTTAGTAGGACTCTTCCTTATGTGTGTGCTCTGCATTTTGTCAGAAAAAATAATGCAGGATATTATTATTGGATTTGTTATTTTGGGAACGATTCTCCTGTTTGTCTATGGGAAGCTCAATCATGTGGCGCCTGAGCCTGCAAATATTGTATTGTTTCATATCAGCGCGCTTTCCTTTTTCTATATTGTGAAAAATGTATTTGGATTTGATAAAGACTATAAAAAGAGACGCTATTTAAAAGCCCTTCTGGCATCCTGTTATATGATGGCATTCCTCCTGACCGTATTCATAGCTAATGATTTTACTAAATCCACAATAATCCTTTGTATAGGACTTGTTTTTCTGTTTGTTTATGCGGGAAATTTTGTTCGGGTGAAGGGAACAATTTATGGAACAGTAATATATGGAGCGCTTCCATGGATTCTGTTGGAAACTACGATGCAATATTTGGGAAAAATAAACGCATCTTTATTTTCAGTAATTCTTTTTACAATTTTATTCTGGTGTACCTGTAGTGTCGCACTTTCGTGGAAGGACACTGCCAACATTAAAACAATAGCTTTTGAAAAGGCTAATTCAAAAATGATTATAAATGGATTATCAGGGATTGCATATTTCTTAACAATCTTAGTGTTGTTTTAGATATTCTGATAGATTAGGGGCGAATTATGTCAAAGATTGTAAATAAAAAAATAATATGTGCATGCTGTGGAAATGAAGTAAGCATCGACAGAGTACTTTCTTTCTCCTCTGACAATATAGGATTAAGTGGTAATAAGCATACAGCAATGCAATATATGACGGAGAAATGTCCGGAATGTCATTATACATCCTTAGATATTGAAGATACCTCTGTAAGAGTTACGAAAGGAATGTTAAATGCCTTCCGAATGAGACCAGGAACTGAGAAAATCACGGATCCAGTCTTTGTTTCTATTTTAAAAGCAGCAGATATATACGAAAAAAATAAAGATTACAGACTTTATGAATATACTTTGAGGTTAGCCAGCTTTTATGCCGAAGAACTGCAAGAAACAGGCCTCTCCAGAGGGCTTTTGAAGCAGGCAAATGAAGTGCTGCAGATTTATTTTGAAAATAAAGAAGAATTAGAGACATCTGACATTATGCTGGCGATTAAGCTTATTGATGGAAACAGACGTCTTGGAATGACTGTAACCGGAAGAAATATGTGTGGTGAAATTCTGGAACTTATAAAGGATGCAAGTGGGACAGAAATTTCGGAAATCCGTCGTTTAGTGGATTTTGAAAATATGCTGCTTGAAAGTCGTGATGTTGCAGAACACTTCATGAGCGAGGTCTTGTAGTATGGGACTGTTCTCGAGAGACAATAAGAATAACAGGCCCGCACAAGCCGAGAAAAAAACGGTATTTGCCGGAAAAAAGTTTCGCAGTCAAATAACAGAAGATTATAGTAAATATTCAGAACGACAGTTATTTGCTCAATTTAAAGGTCAAAACTGGAATATCAAAACAGATAAAGACAAAATCGCTGTTTTACAGGAAATTGAAAATAGAGAGGCTGCCGCACATAATCGACCTGCCGCAAAAGTTGTACAAGTTTATGGAAGCAGCCATGGCGGCTATAGTAGTGGCGCACATAGAATTGAGATAAGGCTGACGGACAATCCATTTGAAGATCTTGATACCTTATATCATGAATCGGAACACGCGAATCAAAGCAGAGGATCCACAGGCAGCGTTTCTTTCTCTGAAAATGATAAGAAATTGATGAGAATTGAAGATATGGTATCTTCAGATGGAATAAACAGTCACTACAATAAATATGGAGCATCATTATACAAAGTAATGACATCTGAATTGGATGCCAATAATGAAGCTCTTGAAAAAGTAAGTTCTTTGAGAAATGAATATAAGGATGAGGGAAAATATCAGGAGTATCTGTCTGGGCGACAAGAGTATTATGATGGGCTTGCAGATGTAATTGCTGTGAAAGCTCCAGAAAAAAAGGCTGCACTACTTAATACTATTGAGTGTGCTTATGCACGTAATGAATTATCTGAAAGTATATATAGCGAATTACGGGAATTAATTGCAGACACGGAAAATTATGATTCGTGTGAAAAACGGGCAGTTGAGATTAATAATTTATTAAATCAGATTAACTTGCAGAATCAGGGTATTCCCCGATACCAGGTGATTGACGCTGCGCAGATACAGAACATTAATAATATAAGCGATAATTTCTGGAATCACCATGGATATACGAAAGAAGACTACATGGAATTAGCTTCTAAACTTCCAGAAATACAGAATGCGTTTGCAAATGGAAAAACATATGCGGAAATTAAAGCCGATTCAGAATTACAGGATACGTTGGCAGCATATTATTCGGATGACAAAATGATTCAGGTTGTTCAGGATCAAAATGGCACCTACCAATATCAGGATGATGGCCGTCATCGTGCAATGGCGGCAAAGGAGCTGGGGTGTTATATTCCGGTCAACGTTATTAATTCCGAAGAGCCTGTAATTATGAATTACTATGAGAATCTGTCAAATATCCGTAATACATCAGATTCGTTATCTGCCTATATGCGTGAACACAATTATGGTCTCGCTGATTTTGCAGAGTATTCTCAGGATCCAGAGTGGCGCTCATTGCAAAGAGAGGTATTTCCCGATTGTGAATTGCCGCCACTTACGCAGGAAAATGCACAGAGACAATTAACGCAGTATATGAATGAGCATAATTACGGCAGGGATGATTATGCGGAATATTCTCAGGATCCAGTTTGGAGAGAACTACATGCTGCTGCCTATCCTGCTCATGAGCTGCCGCCGTTAGGCGATTCAAAAGAAAAGATTGATACGGAAGACATGAATACTACGGATGAACCTAATGATGCAAAGGCTAAAATGATTGATGAAGAGTCAAAAGAAGTAGACGCTGAAGAGGAAGGCGAGGAAAAGGAAGAAGTCGAGGCAGAAGAGGCCGAAGCCGAGGAAGAAGAGGAAGAGGCCGAGGAAGAAGAGGAAGAGGCCGAAGCCGAAGAAGAGGAAGAGGCCGAGGAAGAAGAGGAAGAAGCCGAGGAAGAAGAGGAAGAGGCCGAAGCCGAAGAAGAGGAAGAGACTGAGGAAGAAGAGGAAGAGGCCGAGGAAGAAGAGGAAGAGGCCGAGGAAGAAGAGACCGAAGCAGAAGGAGAGGAAGAAGCCGAGGAAGAGGAAGAGGCCGAGGAAGAAGAGGAAGAGATCGAGGAAGAAGAGGAAGAGGCCGAGGAAGAAGAGGAAGAAGCCGAGGAAGAAGAAGTCGAGGCAGAAGAAGAGGCTGAGGAAGAAGAGGAAGAGATCGAGGAAGAAGAGGAAGAGGCCGAGGCAGAAGAGGAAGAGGCCGAGGTAGAAGAAGAGATAGAGGCTGAGACAGAAGAGGTCGAGGTAGAAGAAGAGACAGAAACAGAGATCGAAGAGGAAGCGGGTGAAGTTGAGGAAGAGGAAGAAGTCGAGACAGAAGACGAGATAGAGGCTGATGAAGTTGAATCCGAGGAAGCCGAAACTGAGGAGATAGAAGCCGAGGAAGGTATCGAAATTGAAGAAGCAGAATCAGTAGAGGAAGTAGAATCGGAGGAGATGGATTCAGTTATGATGGATGATATTGAAAACGGAGAGAGTGAAGATTTTGGCTGTGAAGAAAACTCTGTTATGATTGAAGATTTAGACAATAGTGATGAGATTACAGAGATGGAAAATAACTCAGAACTGCTTAATGATTTAGGCGAGACTGAGGAAATGGACAGTTCTATATCAGAATCCAATGATTATTCTGCATCCAGTGACGGAATGACAAGTGACGGTGGAATGAATTTAGAGTAGCTGAAGCAGGATTCTCCAGCCTGGTGTCCTTGTAAATTGGTAATTTGAACAACAAAGGAAAACGTGTAAAACAAAATTCTGACCTGATTTTGAGAGAAATCTACGGAAAAAACATTCTTATGCCGATTAGATATAATGAAGCAAGCAATGATTCAAACGAGAAAAGAAGGGAGGAAGCGAGATATGAAGAAGCTTTCATTTCCGTAGCCGGTTGGAAGCTGTATCATTGCATGCATCTTATGTACCAGTCTACAGGGAACAGGAAAATGGAGGAGAGAGAAAATGAAACATAATAAGTTTAAGTTAGGTATTTTATTAATATGTTTATTTGTAATGGGAACAATTGCTTTTTCAGCATGTGGAAGTTCGGAAAAGTCTGATTTAGTTGGAACATGGATAGATGACGAACATGAAGATAGAAAACTTATTTTTAATTCTGACGGAACGTGGTCTTATGTCAGCCCATGCCCCGCTAATGGGACATGGCAGATTACAGAAGGAACAGAAAATGAGGTCCAGATGCCATCTCAGTCGGGTTTGGGCCAGGATATGTGGCATATCGGCGGAGTGAGGAATTTTTCTATCGATGGTAAAACACTGACGTTAGATGGATTTGGTACCTATACAAAGGAATGAGGTTCTATTTAAAACAAAAAGGAGGATTTAACCATGGAAAAGATTACATATTCTAATGAGATCGCAGCAATTGTTAAGCAGTTTCTGGATGCAGATGACTGGCATTATTCCTTTGATGAGAATCTTGGTATTTTCGATTTCGGAGTGAGAACTGGAAGCAGGATTCAGAAAATCAAGTACCTTGTGGATGTAAAGAAGGACGGAGTTGTATTCTATGGCTTCTGTCCGATTAGCGCGGATCCAGATGACGCTGAAATGATGGCACGGATGGCTGAATTTTTCTGCCGTGTTAATCATAGTCTGCTAAACGGTTCCTTTGAGTTTGATTTCCGTGATGGTGAAATCAGGTACAAGAGTTATGTGGATTGTGATGGGGTGCTTCCGTCTACTGAAGTGATAAGAAACAACATTTATTGCATTTTTGGAATGTACAAGCGTTATGCACCGGGCATCACGGATATTATCTTTGCTGACTGTTCAGCAAAGGATGCTGTCGCAAAGTGTGAGAAGTCTCAGGAATAAAAATTGAGAATCTGCTTTCTGAAAAGGAGTAACTAATAGATAAAGGTGTTTATGCCATTACGGTTACAATATAAACACAATTTGAAGAGGAAGGAGGAAGCGAGATATGAAGAAGTTTTCATTTCCACAGATGGTTGTCTTGAAGAAAAGTAACAGAACAGCGGCATACGGGCCAGAGAACCCATATCACTGCACGTTTAAATCTTGTTGCTATCAGGGCAAATGATTTTATCTGCCAATGTTGAGGCAGGGGCAAAGAAATGTCTCTCGTAGCTGTGTACCTTATGTGCCAGTCTACGAGAGACAGAAAAATAACTCATAAACTACCGTTTATGGGAAGGAGGATGTATGAAACAAAACCCTGATTTGATTTTGAGAGAGATTTACGGAAAAAACATTCTTATGCCGATTAGATATAATGAAGCAAGCAATGACCCAATCTATTTTAACGAAGTAGCCGCATTAATTTGGAAATTATCAGACGAGGCGAAAGATCCAACCGATTTATTAAATGCCGTCTGCCGCTCATATAATCTGAAAACTGGTTCTGCCGAGGCAGCTGCAGTAGAAGGATTTATCAATCAGCTTTTGGAAAGTAAGCTGATTTTGGCAGAGTAAAGGAGGGGAGAAAAATGGCAGAACGTTATTGTATGCATAATCAATCCATGAATGATTTTATCGATGAAAATTTTGAAGACATCCGCGCTCCTTTTACAGCTGGTTTTGAATTAACCGCCAAATGCAACTTAAATTGTGTTCATTGCTATGCAAAGCCGGATCGAAACCATCAGGATTTTACCTTAGATGAGTTCAAATCCATCTTTGATACCCTGGTTGAACGTGGGCTTCTGGATTGTTATTTTACAGGCGGTGAGATTTTTACCAGGCCTGATTTTGAAAAGATGTATGTACATGCAAAGAAAAAAGGAGTCTTAGTATCCCTTCTTTCCAATATCACCTTGCTGAATCAGCATCACATCGATCTTTTTAAAGAATATCCTGTTGAAGTGATCAGCACTTCCATGTATGGATATTCTGAGGCGTCTTACGAAAAGGTAACTGGGGTAAAAGGCAGTTTTCGCAAATTTATGAATGCGCTGGAACTGCTCCAGAAGAATGACATCAAGTATGAGTTGAAATTTGTGGCCATGGAGCAGAATATAGACGACCTGTATAAGGTAAGAGAGTTTGGAAATAAGTTGGGTGTGCCGATGGTGGTTATCTTGGATGTCCATCCTATGAGCGATGGGTCTATGGAACCGGTGTCCTTCCGATTGACGCCTGAGGCTGCTTTTGACTTTGATGTTCGGGATGAGGGTAGAAAACAGTTCTGGAAAGATGTAGCAAAAGAGCTTTTGACAGGAGAAATTGAGCTGCGCCCGCAACGAACAATTCAGCGGTTTAGAGAGGGTTATTTGTACCCCTGTTCCATTGCGAACCAGCATGTGTTTATTACCTCTGATCTGAAGATGCAGGGGTGTGTCAGAGCCTCTTACCGGAAGTTTGATCTAAGAAAAGGAAGCTTTGATGAGGGATGGACGTATCTGCAGAAAGAATTTGTTGAAAAGAAATCGACTTTAAGTTATAAATGCAATTCGTGTGAAAACATCAGGTTCTGCGAACACTGCGTTGCCAATTTCATGCTTGCCTATGGAGATGAAGAACAGGTGGATCCTTTCTTTTGCCGGGTTGCTGAGCTGAGGAGGAATTTTGTTGAGGATGAAATCAAGAGATTGGCAAAAGGGGAGTAAGGGAAAACAAGCAATGCCTGTGAGGGGCGGGTCTACATATGAATGCAAAAGAAGAATATGAACAAATTACAGAATTAATTGATGCGGAAAGAGAGCGGCATTTGAATCGTCTGATTACTGCGCTTGCGGCCGTCTATCAAGGAGAAAACGAGAATACTGACGCTGGGGAAGCATCTGATGATGACACCAGAAAGAGACGTGATGAGGAGAACACGGCAATGACTGCGTTACTCGCCCTTCGAATCAAAGCTGAATGTGAAGGAATTAGATTTCATCTATCTAATCATATCAGACAGATGAAAGAAGACATTGAGAAATTAATCTCTTATGTGCAAAGTCTTGAATATGAGTGGGAAATATCTGATGCAGTAAAAAGTGACGCCTATGATCTTCTCTGTTCCATCTGCGCTCCTGAAGACAGAGCAATAATAGACCAAAGCTATGTTTGGAACCAGAGAAGTATCATCAATAAAGAAATTACACCGGAAATGTGTTGGCTCTTTATGAAGGTGGCGCAATATCTGCGGAATATGAATCGAATTTCTGAGGCTGTGAGTTTATTAGAAGATTTATGTATGTTTAGCAGGGAACGGGACAATCCCGACCATAAGGAACTGATATGCAGAGCCCTTACCCAGATCTGTGATGACAGTCCTGAGACTACCTGCAGAATTTGCAGGAAAGAGTATTCCCTTTTTGTGAACGATACCTCTCTTTATTCAGGCGATTTTTTCTGGTTTTACGGATGCGCTTTAATGTCCTTAATGTGTGTCGAAGATTGCCTTTATGCATTTGAGAAGTGTTATCAAATACGAAGAAAGATTTTGGGCGATAACAATTATTATACAGAAGTTGCGCGGCGTGAAATAGCTTATTGCAAGTTCAAACTGACCGATGGGAGTGAAGGGAGGGCCGACCTTAAGCGTTTTGTGGATCAAAGCGAAGCGGGTTTCTTTAATTCCGAAGTGGATGAAACACAATTGAAAATACAGGAAGCGAGAATTCTGTATACTCTGCTGCGGGATTTCACGGATATTTCTGATTCTGTTGAATATAAGAAATATTTGAAAATATACGAGCAATTATGCCAGAGATATGAATATAAAGGTGAGTACTGTATTAATATGCGTATGGCGTGGAATATACGAGGCGGATATTATTTGAATGTGGGAGATTACATTCGCGCGGAATCAGCTTTCCTGAATGCACTGCGTGTAAATGTAACAAATGAGGAAAAGTGTGGAATCTCTCGCATACGAGTGCAGAGTAATTTGCTATTAGTTTATCATTTGCAAAATGATATAAAAAAGGCATATCCTCTTGCAGCAGAATTACTCAAAACAATTGAAAATAAGTATGCCGAAGAACACATTGAAGAATCAGATGTATATCGAATTTATACCCTTTTTCTTTCTATACAAGTACAGGCGCTGACCACAGCGGAACAGGAAGAGATTGATAATATCAAAAAACTTCTGGAGGAGACATATGATAGGATTTTATCAGATGATGTTTTAGATGCCCCTCGTGAACAGGCTGGATTTTTCATTACGTGCATTTGTTATTTAATTCAGCAGGATAGCCTTTCCATCTCTGAACAGAGAAAGTTCAGCTCTGTTTTATGTAAAATCAAAGAGAATGAAAAAGTGTTTGATTTGGCGCCTATGCAGATGACAATGCTCTATTATTATAATGCATTAATATTATACGAAATAGGAGAGGCGCAGGCAGAAGAGTACTTCCGAAAAACAATAAATAATTTCGATACTAATGGATTGCAGCATACCCAGAAAGCGGCAATAGCTCAAAGTTATGGAACCTATCTGTGCAGACTTGGCAGATTTGATGCAGGGCACTATTATATTCAAATGGCACTGGATATAATTACTGCAGCATGGCAGCAGTATGTACAATATATAAATGACTATCGTTTACTGATGATTTTAAGACCGGTGCAGCTAAACTTTTTTTTCTGTTATGCGGTAATGAGGCAGACGGAGAATATCAATACGGCTTATGAACAACTGCTGCGCTTTAAGGCGTTGGCTTCTCTTGCAGGCCGGGAAAGAAACCGAATTATCCATGGAAGTTGTGCGAACACGGAACTGCTTGGTAAAATACGGAGACTCCAAAATGCGATGGCAGCATTAGAGTCTGAAAATATATTTCGGAACGTGGAGAAAGACTATGAAAAATTGTCAGAACAACTGCGGCGTGCGGAAAGAGATTTTGCCATACAGTTTCCTCAGGATGCTTCTTTTACAGAGATTTCTCTACAAGCCGTACAGGACAAAATACCGGATAATACGGCTGTGGTGGAATATTATGGTACAGTAAAAAGCTATGGAAAAACACAAGCTGAACTCAATAATGGTTCAGAAAATCAGCTTATATTCGATGTTTACATCACAACAAAAGAGTCAGAAAAATGCAGGATGCAGCGCATTACAATTCCAGATGGAATGAAAATATTAGAAGATGTCAGGGCATTTGTTATATCAATGCAGCATATCTCTGGTGGAGAAGCTACAATAGATGAATTAGACCAAATAGATGGGATACGCTTTCGCCTTTATGACGCAATTATTGCGCCTGTTTTGCCTGTTATTGAAGGATACGGCACTGTGTATATAGCTCCAGATGGTGAGCTAATTAATCTTCCTTTCGACTTACTGTACGGGGAAGAAAAAATATGTCTGTCCGATCGGCATAACTGTGTCAAAATAGAATGTGCCAGGGATTTTCTTTTCGGAAGGGATGAGATTTCAGATAGCAGCGGCACTTTGATCGTCGGTGATCCGGAATATGAAGTCAGAGAAAGAGAGATTGAAGCGGAGAAAACGGTCAAATCAGAAAAAGGCCAACAAAGAATACGGATTTTAGATGTTAATGAAATAAGCTCCTTACCTTTTGCAAAAGTAGAATCTTATCGCGTTAACGACCGAATTGGAGGAGAATTATATACGGGAGCATACGCTGCGAAGCAGGTTGTCCTCTCTGCCAGTGGATATGAAAATATCCATATTGCAACGCATGGATATTTTGATCCAGACAATACAGACGCATCACTTTACTCCTCTGGTCTAGTATTTGCAGGAATCAAAAACTGGTATCAAACGGGGGAAATAAGTCCTTTGTATGGCAATGGTTTATTAACCGCAGATGAAGTGAGTCGTATGGATTTATCGTCAACGAAATTAGTGGTCTTGTCTTCCTGTCTGTCAGGAATGAATGACGTCCAGTTTAATGCCGGATTCTACGGAATGGTAAGCGCTCTTTCAGCGGCGGGGGTAAAGTATGTCATATCTAATTTATGGAGTGTTAACGACCTGGCTTCAGCGGTCTTTATGGATGCGTTCTATTATTACTATGCAAATGGCCGGAATGAACCACCAGTTGCCCTGAGTAAAGCACGGGACTATCTGAAAAGTGTGACAATAGATGAATTACGGAGACAAGGGTGGTTTCATCCAACTACGTATCAGATGCTGGATATGGAGAGTCGTAATTTTCTCTATACACTGGAACAGAGAAATGGAAAACGAAAACCATTTCGAAATGAAGCCTTTTGGGGAGGTTTTACCTGCTATGAATGCTACTAAGCAAATATATGGATAAAGAGGTAAATGGCTATGGATATACAGTACAGTAAAAAGCGGGAGAGTTTTCAAAAAGCGCAACAGTTATATGAGCAATACTATGTATCTAATGATGAAAATCTCTTTGAACAGCTTCTCGTTTTAACAGACTCGATCTATGGAAAACAGGTACGGAATCTTTTAAAACAGAACGGATGCTTTAATGAGGAGTCCGAGCATACTGCTTTACAGGAAGCGAGATTGGCAATCTGGCAGCAAGTTCGTAAATGCAGAGAAAATGGGACGCCTGATCCGGATTTTATTCGTTACTGCAAAGGAATCTATTATCATAAAGGGATGGATGCAGTACGTACTCAGAATACATATAGAAGACGTTTTAGTGATAACTCGGGAAGAGCACCGGTTTCATTTGATGCGACTTTGCAAGAGGGAGGTAAAAATCTTGGCGATACCATTGAAGATGTCCGAAACAGCCTCGAGTCAGGTATAGCGTTGGATGAACAACGTTGGGTGTTTAATTCCCTCTTTGTCCTTTATTGCCAGTGTCTTGCCAATGGGAAAGCTGAACCGCCAAGAGAACTTGCTCTGTTTTATGCAAGAATTTTCCCTCATGTGGTTGAAGTAATACCAGAAGAAAAGATGGCATCTGCAAAATGGGCCTTTGAACATATGAAAGGAAAAACAGTACAGAAGCTTGGGGAAAAGTCGGAAGCTGAGATGAGAGAACTGATTGACCAGACACTTAGATGGCATGAGAATTTCTGGCTTCAGTTAGAGAAGACAATTTGTGCAGGCGATGAAAAAACATTGCTGAAGGATGTTATATATACGGATGTGTACGGCAAGAACAAAATCGAAGACTGGTCGGAGTCTATGCACAGGACAGTGGTCAAAGAGGTAGTGAAAAACGTTATGAAAGACTCAAGGCTAGTTGAATCCGCTGTAGAATATATTTCTGACCGGGATAAAATTTACTGTTTAATCAAAGGAGGACGTGATAGATGAAGCATTTGACAGAAGATCAGCTGTATCATCTGGCAGAATTATCTTGCGATGCAGAATTATTAAATCCAGAAGAAGAGCAGCAGCTGGAGCATGTAAAGTCATGCCGGGAATGTTTTGAACAATATTGCGTATTTGGGACGATACTGGATGCGACAAGTTTAAACAGCAGCCTGATATTTGATTCAACTGCACTGAGAGAAAAAGCTGCTTCTCCAGTCAGAAAGATTTTAGCTTCCCTTAAAGTCACATACAGATGTGTACAGGATACAGTTACCTTGCTGGGAGAGCAGATTCAGCAAAATATAGCTGCCTTTGCCTTTGAACCGGTTTTGTCATCGGCCGTTAGAGGGAGCAGGAGTAAGAAAACATCAATATTGCGTATGGAAGATATAGAAGACGAAGGGACCTGTTTCGTTTATGACGCAGAGAACCATAAAATTATGCTGCAATTTACTGTGAAAAATAATGAATTTGAAAAGATAAAGGCATACCTGCAATTTGAAGATCAATCGATAATAAATATTCCTTTAGAAAGAAAAGGCGTATATTTAAAGGGGATTTTATCAGATGTTCCTTCAGGAAGTTTTGAAGTGCGTATTGAAGAGACATGAGCCCTTTCATAGAATTAAGCCTGTTTAGTTTTTTGGCCTCGATTAACAATATCGAGGCCAATTTTGTCGGGAAATTCACGAAGAGAGCGATTTATTATTTGTAGAAAGTGTAAGGAAGAAGAGGAGGGGATATTGATGGCTGAAATTAATTTTATAAATCGCTTTCATATCATGGATAGAATTTATCCGGGAATGTGTCCTAATTTCTATTTGTCTGGTCATTCCATTGGTTTGCTTGAAGATACTGCAATGGAAATAGCTAAAATTATTAAAGATAAGAAATTACTTCAATTTAAAGGGCTTGTTCCATGTTTTTCAATTTTGATGCCTTATTATGATTCTATGAGCAATGCAGAACAGTTTATGAATCGTTTAATGGCCAGTTACAGTATTGCGAGGGACTGTTATGACGTCTATAAGGGGATTATCATTATTGAGTGTTCTGAAGATTGGAATGAATATGGCTACAATAGCTACATGGAACTATTAACTTCATTTATTAAAGAACATGAAGAGATTTGCTTTTTGATGCTGTTCCCGGAAAAGAATAAATCAAAATATCAAGATGCCTTATACGGAGAATTTACTAAAAACCGGCTCTGGATTCGTTACCGGTGTAACACATTAAATGTAGAGGAATGTATTGACTTTTTTTGCAAAGAAGCGGAGTTCATCGGTTACAGTGTAACGAATGATACAAAGTGTAAATTAAACAAGATGTTACACGAGCGCAGTGAGTTTTTGGTAGAGAACAAAAAGGCTGTAATGCAGTTGCTGAAGCAAATCCAACTGAATAAAACACTTCAGCCAGGATCCAACAACCTGATTATGGAGGATGATTTAGAGATTATTTCCGGTCTAAGCGATAGATCAAATAGTTTTGGAATAGGATTTAATGCGAAAATAAGATAATGGGAGGGAGAAAAAATGTTGAACAATGGACTCAAATACTCTGATTCCAGAATGGCATATGAACATGAATTTATAGATAATCTGGCTTCTTTTGATCTGAAAGCTTCCCATGGTTCTTATGTGGGCGGGCCTGTTCTGTTTCGAAAAGATAATCTCTGCTTTACTGATGGAAGCGATGTGCATGATCTTGTCATTGGAGACACAGGATCAATGAAAACTCTCAAATTTGTTTTACCCTTAATTTATTCCTGCGCTATGGCGAGCGAATCTATGGTTATCGTTGATCCCAAAGGGGAACTCGTCCGAAAAGCGGGAGCGTTTTTAGATAATAAAGGGTATAAAAAAGTTATTCTGAATTGGAGACGGCCGCAGGAGTCGCCGGATAACTGGAATCCATTCGAGCGGGTTCAAAAAGCCTATAATCGGGGAGAAGAAGACGAATCTGAGAATTATTTAAACGACTTACTTCAAAGCCTGTTCTTTGGTCGTACAGTGAAGGGGAAGGATTCTTATTGGAACGAGGTAGCCGGTCAGGTTGCGCGGGGAATTTGTAAGTTGATCCTTAAAATTAATGAGCCGCTTTCGATGAAATCTATTTTGGAATGGCGGCATGCCAAAATGAAGGACGGCACACTAAAAAAATACTTCATGACACTTCCGACTAATTCCGATATTTATCAGAATTTAGCCGGTTTCATGAATTTAACAGCTGAAGGTACAAAAACATGTATAGAATCCACCTTCGATCAGTTGACAGGCTTATTTGCATCATCAAAGGCGCTGACAGAAATGATGTCAAATACCACGTTTTCGATGGAGAAGATCGGAAAGGAAAAAACAGCAATCTTTCTGGTGGTTCCTGACGAGAAAACAACCTATCATTTTCTGGCGACACTCTTTATCTCCCAGTGTTACGAAAGCCTGCTTGATAAAGCAGATCAATATGGAGGATCTCTGCCAGTCCGCGTCAATTTTATTCTGGAAGAATTCTGTAATATGCCAAAGCTGGAAGATATTGTTGCTATGCTGACTGCGGCCAGAAGCCGGAACATTCGTTTCCATATCGTGCTTCAGTCCTATAGTCAGATGATTGACAAATATGGAGAGCCTGTCAGTAAAACGGTTATGGATAACTGCGGAAATCTGATTTATCTCCATACCCGTGAAATAAGCTTCTTAGAGTACATCAGTAAACTTGCAGGGAAGAATGAATTTGACCGTCCTCTGCTATCGGTTTCACGGCTTCAGCATTTAAAGAAAAGCGAAACTGTAATTTTCCATGACCGGTGTTACCCTATGGTTGTGGAGAATCTTCCATTAATTTTCGAGTATCCTATGACACATAATTTTATCTGAGATACCAATTTTATAAGAAAAATTAAAAATTTATCGGGAAAACAGAAATCCTCTCGAATTGTTATATATAGAAACAAGAACAGAAAGAGAGGAGTTGTCCATATATGTATGCTCAGCACATTATATTAGATTTCGAAATGAACCCAGTAGCAAAAAAATATGAAAAGGCCAGACAGCAGCTGCATAGAGAAATTATAGAAATTGGAGCTACCAAAGTAAACTCTGCCGGAGAAATTATAGATACCTTCAGCTGCTTTGTAAAACCGGAATTTAGTTCTGATGTTGCCGGGTATATCACAAAATTAACAGGAATTAAAACAACAGATGTTTATCAGGCCGCTTCTTTTGCTGAAGCGCTCCAGAATTTTTCAGGATGGATTGGGGCGGAAAAAACGAGAATTTACAGCTGGAGCAATAGTGATCGGATTCAGTTGAGAACAGAATGCAACTATAAGCACATCTGCTATCCCAACAATATGACAAGATGGTTAGATTTCCAGGTGATTTTTCCGAAGCTTATGGAACTGAGAAATCGAAACAGACGGATGTCTCTTCATGAAGCTACTGAATGGTATGGCGTGGATTTCAATCAGAAAGGCGCGCATCGAGCGCTCTATGATGCCAAAATAACGACGGAATTGGTTGCACCGGTTTTAACTGGAGAATATATCGCTCAGAGAGACTGTTTGAAAAGAACAGTCAGAGGAGTTAAAGATGAAGAAAGCACAGGATTTGGGCTCACAGAACTCTGTGGCAATTTCTTTTCCCAGTTTATCAGCAATGATAATTCAAAACCAGAATTCGCACGATAGAGGAGGCGCTAAATGTGAGTAAGATATTACGCAATAGTTTTTTCAGTATTCTTTTCTTTTTAGGGTTTATCTGGCTCCATACATTTATTCGCCTGAATAGCTATATTGACAACGATGGCATGAATGTCTATTTAGGAAAAGCTGTAATCGCAGTTTTGGGAACACTTTTCTATTACTGGTGTTTTACTGGGATTTTGGATTCACTTGATTCATTGACGGATACAAATTATAGAAAGAGCGCTACATTTTGTGACATAGTATGCGTAATTACGATTGCGCTTCTCATTATAGAGATTACTACCGGAGTTGTTTCTATTATCAGTGAGCAAGAAATAAGAGTGTTTGCCATAACACTGAGCAAAAGATATATTTTTGATATTTTTGCAGCGCTCTTCTTCCCAGTCGTCGTTGAAATGGCTTTAAAATCCATCGTCAAAGAGAAAATGAGCCTCAGAACTACAATATGGGGAATCATCCCAATTCTTTTATTATCATTGCTGGGATTTCTCTTTTTCCTGGCAATGAGGAATATATGGCTGATTGATTTAGTTGTAATTAACATAAGTACAGTTGTCGTTGGAACGATGAAATACATTTTCCCGCTTCAGAAAATCAAAAAGGGGAATGTGGTTGGATGTCTGATACTTTATGCGTTGCTGAATGTTTTATTTCTTAGCTTTTTGGCCTATGATGGAACGAGTTTTACGGAGTTTATGTATGGAACAGAGTGGCCAGAATACTGCGAGGGGGCACGCTACATCATCAATCATGCCTCTCTGTCTGGAACATCAAGCACACTGCTGTCATCGGCTTATATACATGACTGGCTTATTAATCGGAACAATTATATTCTTCAATTACTTTTCTATGGAGGCTGGATTGCAGTGGCAGGTTTCATTCTATTTATGGCGGTATTCCTTATCCTGCTCTTTCGGCTGTTGGGATTAAAAAATTTCCGGATCCACAGGTATCAGTTGGTGTATACGGCATCATTTACAATCTTGTCTGTCAGAGTAATCATGGGAACCCTCTATAGTTTAACCCTGCTTCCGTACCCTATAAGCCTGCCATTTGGAGGAACCAACTCTATCATTACCGATAGCATTGTGTTTGGTTTAATTCTTTACGGTGCATGGGAAAATTACAAATATGAGCGATTGCTTACATATACATTGGTTAGAGCCAGTGCATTTTTGAATGAAGAGCCAGCGTACCATCTTTGGGTTAAAGATGAAAATTATGAGGAGGAGGGTGTATTGGAACGAGTGCTGGTGAAGGATAGCACTGATGGAGTCTTTTGTGATGTTGAATGGATATATGCAGATGACAGAGAATTCGCGGTATTTATTCCTGTCGATAACCCTAATCATCAAGTTTTTCTGTTAGAACAGATCAATAAAGCCGACTGGGCGTCTGTTGACGAGCAGGAAATAAGTGAATTCGTTATGAAAGCGTTCGTTTCCTGCAGAATACCTGCCTGTATGGAAGTGGAGGATGAAAAACATGAAGAAGATTAAGGAGTGTATTCATAATAGTATTGTTATGAAGGCGGTGATTGGAATTCTGTTCATTGTATTGGTGGGTATCATGTGGGGATGGAGCCTTGAGATCTGCTCGACCAGGCAACCCGACATACAGACCTTATATGAGATAGAATCACAGGATTCCG
>ERZ1643250.840-NODE-840-length-29583-cov-7.282579_pt1 | contig 29583 bp, 39 predicted proteins | sample MGYA00579262_ERZ1643250 | MGnify/ENA primary metagenome ERZ1643250 (study PRJEB29033, sample SAMEA4952265) | chicken gut metagenome | biome: Broiler Chicken; feature: Gastrointestinal Tract; material: Caecum | place: Ireland | collected 2018 | study: Broiler... | reverse complement strand
CCACGCCCTGCGGTTCTCGGTTAAGGCAGGAATAGCCGTCATACCTGACGGCGGGGCGACTGCTTGAAAGCCGTGCTTTCAACGGGTTTTTGAGAATTTTGCGAGGTATGATTTTTTGATTTTGGTGTGATTTTTGTCACACCTTATTGAAGGGAGGCTTGACTTGAAGGAATCCCCCATCCAAACCGAGCGCAAAACAATCCATCTGCCCCTGGATACCATTCAGGCGCTCAATAAGCTGGCGGCCAAAAATGGGACAGACTTCTCCAAAGAGGTGCGGCGGGCGGTTGATGAATACCTCGATTTGGAAAGTAACGCCGAAAACATCGACATGATAAGCGGTGTAATCCGGCAGGAACTCAGCAGTCAGCTCAAGGGGCTGGGCAATCGGCTGGCCGGACTTATCAACCGCCTGACGATCATATCCGCCGCAGGCTACTATGCCAATATTGCCATCATCGCAGACCTGATTGACCGGGACCGGTATTCCTCTTTTGAGAAGATCGAGGCGGCAGCCCGGAAAAAGGCGCTGGCGTTCGCCAACCAGAAAAATGCTGATGCTCTGCGTGTTTTCCTGGATGACGAGGAAATGAAAAAAGCAATCCAGGCTGTTCAGGGGGGCCGCTATGTCGATCCTGATTTATAAGCAGCGCCACCGGCACCCCAATCAGAGAAAGACGCCCAAGTGCAACTATGCCCACATCGGCTATATTGCCACCCGCCCCGGTGCGGTAAAAAATGAGGGGATGCGTCACGGCCTGTTCGGAAAGTTGGAACCCGGCGAGGTGCGGGAGTTCTCAACATGGCAGGAGGCGGCCCGTCTGGTACGGGAACTATCCTGCCGCCGTGTGAATATGTATCGGGGGATTATCTCCTTTTCCCCAGAAACAGCGGTCGAGCTGGGGCTGACCGATCACAAAGCCTGGGAGGACTACATGGAGCGTCACATCTTAACGCTGGCAAAGTATAATGGAATCCGGGTTCAGAACCTACAATGGGTGGCCGCCCACCACAATGAGCGGGGTCATCCGCACATCCATGTGGTGTTCTGGGATAAGAACCAGCACACAATGGTTCCCTTTGTTCACCCCAGCATCCCGGATAAAATACGCAGGCAGTTGATCCGTGACACCTTTGCGGAAAAAATACAAGCGTATTGTGAAGTGAAGCAACAGGCCAGAAATCAGCTCACCGCAGCCGCCGTTGATCTGGTTGATGAGTTTGAGCAATATATGGAGCGGCTTCATCCCGCCGAATACAAGCGTCTGCGGGAAACCTTCGGCCATATCACGGATGATGAGCTGGGCGCGGTCCCGCTGGACGGCGTTTTGAGTGCGGATGAGCTGGCTCGATTTATCCCCGGCCTGTTTGCCCTGAAAGAAAAAATGCCGCAAAAAGGCCGCTTGGCCTACAAGCTACTGCCGGAGAAAGTGAAGGCCGAGCTGGATGCCTTTGTCGCCAGCCTGAAAATGAACTGTAAGTACATTGGGGATTTGGTGGACGAGTATGCAGACGCCAAGTGCCAGCTTGCCATGCTCTATGATACCGACTCCGCTCATGTGGAGGAACAGCGGCGGAAAGGCATCGCAGAGGCGGACAAGCTGATCGCCAACAAGGTATTGGAGGCTATACGCGCCATGCTCCGCAAGGATCAGGAAACCGGCGCTTTTGAGTATGCGGAGGCCCGAAAAGCCTATTATACAGAGCAAATAATTTGTGAAATCCTGATGGCGCTGGAGCAGAACGCCGTCAACATGGGCATGGAGTACGACGACAGGCAAAAGGTAATGGGAACCGAGCTTTCCAAAGCGGCAAAAAAGGAATGGTATCTGCGGCACAAGGACAGGGGTATGGAGCGTTAGAATATTAATATAAACCCGCAATTAAATGAAATGTCGAAAAGTTTTGCGGTTATAAACCGCAAAAGTGATTGACCACCTGTGCGTTTTGCGATATACTTACTTACAAACAGGAGGTGGTCACGATGATTGACAGGCCGCTATATGTGGATAAGATCATGGCCTATGCCGATACCCCGTTTGTAAAGATACTCACAGGGGTACGCCGCTGCGGGAAATCCACAATATTGAAAATGATTATGGAACGGTTAAAGACCGAACGGAATATTTCGGCTGAACGCATGATAAACTGCCGCTATGATTCTATGGAATTTGAGGATATGACGGCAAAGAAGATGTACGCACAGTTAAAGGAGTGCCTTTGCCCGGACGGAAAGACCTACCTGTTTCTGGATGAGGTACAGGAAATCAAGGGGTGGGAAAAGGTCGTAAATTCTCTGGCGTCCGACTTTGACGTTGACCTGTATATTACAGGTTCCAACTCCCGAATGATGTCCTCAGAAATATCCACCTACCTTACCGGCAGATATGTGTCCTTCCGCATTTTTACGTTGTCCTTCAGCGAATATCTGATGTTCAGAAGCAAGTTCACGACTGTCGGTGAACCCAAAGCCGAGCTTGCCAATTATGTCCGTTTGGGCGGATTTCCGGCAACCCATTTGCAGGAGTTTTCTCAGGATGAGATTTACACGATTGTCCGGGATATATATAATTCCACAATCTTTTCAGACATTGTAAAACGAAATCAGGTCAGAAAAATCGACCAACTGGAGCGCGTTGTCAAGTATACCTTCAACAATGTCGGCAATACCTTTTCGGCAAAGTCGATTGCGGACTACCTGAAAGCAGAGCGCCGTGCCCTTGATAATGAAACTGTTTACAGTTATTTGGAAAAGCTAGAAAAGGCATATCTGCTTCACCGCTGCTCCAGATACGATTTACAGGGAAAGGAAATTCTGAAAACACAGGAAAAGTTTTATTTGGCCGATACTGCCCTGCGGTACAGCGTTCTCGGTTATAACGCGGACAGCGTGGCTTCCAGCCTTGAAAACATTGTGTATCTGGAACTTTGCCGCCGGGGATATACCGTCAATGTGGGAAAGACCAGCGACGGAGAGATTGATTTTGTAGCGGTGCGGCAGAACGAGAAAATTTATGTTCAGGTCACACAGGAGATCAATTCGGAAAAGACAGAAAAACGGGAATATGAGCGGCTGCTTGAAATACACGACAATTATCCCAAATATGTTCTTACAACGGACGAATTTGCCGGGGGAAATTACGAGGGGATCAAGACCATGCACATAGCCGATTTCCTGCTCAGTTCTGAATATTAAAGACACAGTTCAATGAAATGCTCGCTTGTTTATCAGGCGGGCATTTTCCTTTCAGTCTCAATGTTTTGCGAAAAGTTGATACTTTCCGATAAAAGTCGCTTGAAAAAGTTGATGCTTTTCTCTGCTTGTATTTTTCTTTATGTCCAGACAAATAAAACAACCGGCCACCCGGTTTGAGAAAGGAGATTGGATGAACACAGTAACAACGAGTTATAAGCACAACGGGGTGCCGGTGTCTATCCCCATAGGGTCCTATGGCGTGACCCGTCTGGCGGCCCGGCCGTATGAGTATCCCAAAGGGCATCCCTGCCGAGGGTGCCCTTTTACTTTACGGACTTCCATTCCATCCTGTATGTTCCCCAGCCGGAAGGACGGCGGGTGCCTCTGGTACGATCTCAAACGGAAGAAACGCCCACCTCTGCCGCACACCTATCCCCAGAATCAGGCAGCGGCGGAACGTATTTTTGATTTTATTGAAGTCCTCAAAAGTGTGATGAAACGAAAGGGTTACTCATAAAAGGAGGAGGTTTGCCGATTGCGGAGCAAAACAGATTTTTACCGGCTGTTCTTTGAACAGCTTGCCCGAAAGGGCTTTGATGTAAAACGGTCCCAATCTTCGGATTATATTGCGGACATCTACTATAAAAATCAGCTTGTGGCCTACTTCTCCAAGGCAGATACCATAATCCAGAACCCGTTTATCGCTGTGAAGGATAAGGTCATGCGGCTTATCAATGATACCGCTCAGAACACGGCAATCAAAGCGGGGATCTGCCGGGACTGCCCTTATACAGATGCAAACGAAAAGCTGCCCAATGGTTCCTACAAGCTGGCCGAATACAACGGCGTGACTTTGGCCTGCAAGGAACATCACTTGTTCGGCTATGTGTTCTCCACCTACCGCACAGCCCCGGATTCCGGGGAAATGCTGGCTCGTCAGGTTTTTTACAATAAAGAATTTGCAGGCCAGGACTTTGCAAAGCGAAGCGGCCTGGTAGACGAAAAAGCCCTGTTCAGCGAAGAAGAATTGAGAATCCTTCATGCCGGACTTGTCAAAATGAGCATACTCGATCAGGATGTTTCCAATGACGCCCGTGAATCCGTAGAGCGGATTCTTGACAAAATCGAGGAAATCATGCCAGAACTGCGGGAAGCCAACATGGACTTTGATTTTGATATGGAATTTGGGCTGAATGATGAAATGGAGATGGGAGGATAGCCTATGATGAACAACAAGCGGAATCAGACTATTGCTATCGCCCGGTTTCTTATGTATAAGCACAGCCTGAACCAACAGCTTGACGGCATGACGGATGAGGAATATCTGGCCGCCCCTATTGGGCTGGATGTGGGCGGCTATGTAAAGGATTTGATGCGCTACTGCCCGGAAAATGTGGTGGATCAGGTCATGGAGCATCAGGACGCGCTCTTAAGGCGGCTGGGGACGGACTATCTCTCTGTAATTGCGTTTATGCCCTATGAGGAAGATGGAGGTGCGAAGGATGCGTGACGGGCGCCCAAATCCCGATATATGGGGGAATATCATTACCTGTGGCGAGATTGCCATAGGTATCTATGAGATTGTCGGAAGCAAAAAGCGAGGGCTGGAGATTCCCAAGGCCGTTGCGGAAGAAATCCTGCCGGAATCCGTCGTGGAGCAAGCCGTACAGGACGGCGAGGCCCTATGTTTTACAGACCCAGTTTCCAATGCCATCGCTGCCGACGCCCTGCTGGAGCAGGAGCTTGTGACCGACCCAAAGGCTGCCGCACGATTGGAGGCCATCCGGCAGCTTGATGATGTGTCCTATGACACCGGCTTTGAGCCGCCCATCAGTGATGTAGAGCTGGATGGGCTGGACTTGGAAAGGTAGGTGATAAATTGAGGCTGGTTTATATCTCATCCCCCTTGCGCGGGGACATAGAGCGGAATATCCAAAGGGCAAGGGATTACTGCGCGTATGCGGCATCCTGCGGTGTGATTCCCCTGGCGCCCCACACAATCTTTACACAATATCTGGACGATGAACAGCCGGAGCAGCGGGAACAGGGGCTGCGTATGGGCCGCGACCTGATGTGGCGCTGTGATGACCTCTGGGTATTAGGTAACACCATTTCCTCCGGGATGCAGGAAGAAATCGACCTTGCGAAAAAACTCTATATGCCCATTTTCTATGTGTCGGAAGAAATGGTACAAGAAAAAATTAAAATCCGCCAGCAAGATTGCCTTTTAGGATTGGAGAACTGTATTACTGATAGCGAAAAAAGCAGCTATGAGGGACAAATCCTTGTTCTAAAACCAGAGACTTACGGCAGCAGCATGGATTTGACTGCCGACGACTCCCTGTGGTATGCCCGTAACGGGTTTGGCTGCATTTATGGAGCCAGAGGGCAGGCGATCTATGCGGAAAACCTGCTGGATGGACGGTACATTCATTGGGAGCGTAAGGATTTTTGCGGTATTGTAAAGCCTGAAAGTCTGGCCGCATGGATCGCGGATAAGCCGATCCGCAACGAAGCGGCGGAAGCTGTGCTGGAGGCCGTCGTACAGGACTTTGCCCCTGAGTTGGAGTCTGGGGAGGAATTGGAGCTATGAGAACCAAAGAAAAGCTGCTGATCTGCGGGTTGATTTTTGCTTCCGGCGCGGTCTTAAATCTCTTTTTCTCCGCAGCGATTCACGGTTTGCTGACGAGGGAGATCACCCGGCTGTCCCTTCTCCCCATCGGAGATTGCCTTGCCAGCCTGTTCTCCAACCGCCAGCACCTGATGCTGTATCTCTGCCTGCAAGGGTTCGTGTGCGTGTTGGCCGTGATGTTCTTTCTCACCAATATGCGGCCTTACGAATCAGATTTGGACATGGTTACGCCGGAAATCAGAACACCCAAGGCGGTAGGCCAGTATCAGCACGGCTCGGCCCGCTGGATGAGCGACGCGGAGAAAGATAAAGCCTTTGACAGCTTTATCCTGGACCCGCATGACCCGGCAATCCGGGAACTGCTGAAAACCGGCTATGATGGGCTGGATTTTATGAAAAAGTGAGGTGTCTGTTTGAAACTGAATCTGCGTCCCAAAGGGATTCCCAAGGACACGCTGCCCACCCCACTGACGAAGGGCGGCGTGGTGGTGGGAATGAAGAAGGAGGGCGATAAAGAAAAAATCTACTTTGTGGGGGATGACTGCCACCTGCTCTGCGTGGGCGCCACCCGATCCGGCAAATCCCGCTGCCTGGTACTGGAGAGCATTTGCCTTTTGGGGCTTGCCGGAGAATCTATTTTTTGTTCGGACCCCAAGGCCGAGCTGTTCCACTACACCTCGGAATTTCTGAAAAAGCTGGGGTATGAAGTGCTGGTACTGGACTTCAAGAACCCGGCCAAAAGTATGCGCTACAATCTGCTTCAGCCGGTCATTGACGCCATCAACGAGGGCGACACAGACCGGGCGGAAATGCTGGCCTGGGATTTGACTAACAATCTGGTGGGCAAGCCGGAGGGCGAGAAAATCTGGACCAACGGCGAGTGTTCCATCATCGCCGCCGCAATCCTCTGTGTGGTGTGCGATAATCAGAAGCGGCCGGAGTTTCAGAATATGACGAATGTGTATTGGTTCATATCCGAGATGTGCCGCACCATCGGGAATAAAATGCCCCTGCTGGAGTATCTGAAAAAACAGTCGCCAACGCACCCGGCGCGGGCGCTGCTCTCTATCTCCGATGTGGCCCCGTCCCGCACCAGAGGCAGTTTTTACACCTCTGCCCTTACCACCCTGCGGTTGTTTACCTCAAAATCTATTTACTCCATTACCCATGCCAGTGATTTTACCCTTACAGATTTAGGGAGTAAAAAGCAGGCGCTCTTTGTAATCCTCCCGGACGAAAAAACCACCTTTTACCCGATTGCCTCTCTCATTGTGTCCCAGCAATATGAACTTTTGGCGGAGGCGGCGGACAAGCGGGGCGGGCGGCTGGAACGGCGGGTAAATTTCCTGCTGGATGAGTTCGGCAATTTCACGCCCATCAGCGACATGACGAACAAACTCACCGTAGCGGCAGGGCGCGGGATGCGCTACGCCCTCTATGTGCAGGGGTTCGACCAGCTCAAGGAAAAGTACAGCGACAATATCGCCAACACCATCAAGGGCAACTGCCAAATCTGGGCCTATCTGCAAAGTGATGACCCGGAAACCCTGCGGGAAATGTCGGACAAGCTGGGCAGCTATACCACATCCAGCTACCAGCTCTCGGCCAGCAACGGGCGGTTCACAACGCCGTCCAGCTCCCAGAGCGTCAGCTTGACTGAACGGAAGCTGCTCAATACGGATGAGGTCCGGCGTGTCAAGCGCCCCTATCAGATTATTACCAGCCGGGAGCACCCGGCCATGATGTATGCCCCCGACCTCTCCAAATGGCTGTTCAATCAAATGCTGGGTATGGGTGACATGGAGCATAACCGGATGCTGCGGGAGGAACGAGAAAACAAACGGCCCATTATCACCAATACCAAGCAGGAGATCGCATTGTGGAATATCTGGATTTACTATCAAAAGGACATCATGCGCCGTCTTGCACAACAGAAAAACACTGGGGACGGTGCTTCTAATGATGATTAAATTGTTTAGGAGGTTTCGATGAAAGAAAAAGTAAAACAGACGATGGGCGGACTGAGAAAGTCCGTCCGGGCGGCAGGTGTCGGTCTTTCCACACTTGCCGCCTCTTTTTTCATGTCCGCACCGGCTCATGCGGCCAGTGTGCAGGACAGCCAGATTGTGACGGGCACCGAGCAGTTGATTGGCGACCTGACCACCTGGCTCATGGTTCTGGCCCCGGTGGTGTCCGGCCTGCTTATCATCTACTTCTGCATCCGGCGCGGCATGGCCGACGAAATGGATCAAAAGAAGTGGAACAACCGCATTGTGGTGGCTGTGGTATCCTGCATCGGCGCCGTTCTGGGTTCCGCCACCCTGAACCTGATCCTCGGCTACTATCAGTAAGCCGGGGGCTTTTTCGTAGTACAGGCGATTCCCACGCCTTACTAAATAAATCACTTCATCAATAGGAGGAAAAAATTATGGCTAACTTCATCCGCAACACTCAGGTTAAGGCTATGACTTCCATCTGGACGGCCAAGCAGAAGGCCCGTGAGCTGGCAGGCCGCACGAAGGAGGCGCTGGTAAACCGTGAGGGGCAGGGCACCCTTGATGTGGCGATCACGGTGCTGATCTCCATTGTCCTGGGCGCTCTGATCCTGGCGGGCCTCTATCTCATTGTGGACAGCACTGTGCTGCCGACCATTACCCAGCGCATTCAGGATATGTTCGATTACGCAGGCTGATGTTTGACGGAACCGGCGGGGCGCCATGCCCCGCCGCACTTTTATCAAGGAGGTTTTCTATGGAGTTCAGAGCGGAGATCAAACGGATGCTGACCGGCCCCGACAAGCTGCGGGCGGTGTGCAGCGTCATTCTGGACGATTGCTTTCTGGTGAAGAATGTCCGGGTGGTGGAGGGCGAAAAAGGGATGTTTGTATCCCTGCCCAGCCGCAGGAATGTAAAAGGCGAATGGACGGAACAGTGTTTCCCCATGACGAAGGAGCTGCGGGAAAAGCTGTCCGCCGTGGTGCTGGCTGAATATGACCGGGCGCTGGCGGAGGACGGCGGCGGGACGCCTGCCGCCTGATTCCCCCGTTTTAACTCACACGACAAGGGGGCGGCCCCGGCCGCCCCCGGAAAGGAGGTGGCCGCTGGTTGGAATACATTTTGGTCCTGCTGATCGTCGCTCTGTTAAACGGAGCCATCGCCTACATTGATGGGCTGATGGAGGGTATTGTACCGCTGACCCTGTATGCGGAAGAATATATGTCCACATTGGCCGGTGTCGATTTGTTTGAAGCTCTGTTTGATATAGTGTTCGGCTTTGGTGTGTCGCTTATTATTCTGAAATTTCTCAAAAAGGGCTTTGAAACCTATGTGTTATGGTCCGACGGCGACGCGGATGAAGAACCGATTGCCCTGTTGACGAACTTTTTTAAGGCGATGGCCGTAGCAGTCTGTTTCCCCACTATGTACGACTGGCTTGCCGGGATTGTGGAGGAAATGAGTAACAAGATGCTGGAGGCCGTCGGCCTTGCCACCGCCTATGATTGGGCGGGCTGGGTGTCTGGTATTTCCACACTCGGCCTTGTGACTGCTATCTTTGGGCTGGTGTTCATCATTGTGTACTTTATCCTCTACTTCCAGTTTCTCATGCGGGGGCTGGAGATTTTGATTTTGCGGGTGGGGATGCCCCTGGCCTGTGTGGGCCTGATCGACAACGACAAGGGCGTATTCAAGCCCTACATGAGCAAGTTCTTTCAATCGGCCCTCTCGGTGATTATTCAAATTGCCCTCGCCAAGCTGGGCGTAGGGCTGATGATGAATATGCACATCTTCTGGGGCGTGGCCTGCATGATCCTAGCCGTGCGGACACCGAAGTTCCTTCAGGAGTTCATCGTTACGACTGGCGGCGGCGGTGGCGGGGCCATCGTCAACAACGCATACCATTCCGTGCGTCTGGTGCAGATGGTCAAGGGCATGGGAAAGTGAGGTGACGGCGGATGGTAACAATGGACGATCTTTCAAAGGCCATCATCCTGCTGGTGCGCGTGGGCGCCGTGGCAAGGTTTATCTACTGCATGGTGCGGCTGGCGGCCGCCGAGGAACAGGCGGCGCAGTACAAAAAACGCGCCCGCAACACCGTGATTTTCTATGTGATCGCGGAATCCATCTGGCAGATCAAAGACCTGATTTTATATTACTACTCGTAGGAGGTGCGAATGGACGAGGATTTGAAACTGTATATCCCTCTGGGCGTGAAGCCGGAGGCGGAGCTGTTCACAGGCTTTGGGAAAAAGCAGTTCTTTCAGGCGTTGATTGGTTCCCTGGTGATGGGCGGTGTGGCCGCCCTGGTCTGGCTGTTTACCGCCAATGTGACTACCACCGTAGTCCTGGCGCTGGCCGGTATCTTTGGCTCGGTGATGATGACCACTAAGGACCAGAGCAATTTGTCCGTGGTGGACCAGGTGCAGAATTTGGCCCGGTTCCTGCGCGGACAGAAAATCTACCCGTACCGCTACGGGGACGAATGGGGGCTTGAATAATGTACGCAACCATTCCCGTTTACTATCCGTCGCTGGAAGAAGCCAGCCGCAGGAATGAGGCGGCTCTTTGGTGCGACAGCTACAATATCAACATGGACTGCCGGAATTTCATTCAGGACAAGGCCATGACCGCCATGAACAGCCGGGAATTGGATTCCTTCATTGGAGAGCTGGTACGCGTTTACGGTGTGGAGCGGGCAATCTATGTCCTCTCCCGCACCATCCAGTTTTCCGATTGGGATTCCCGTTTCGATCAGGCGGTGCTTGACCGGGCCGGACAGACCGATTTCCCAGACGCCCGGACGCCGAGAGATAAAAACCATGTTGACCCGACCACCCGGTATGTCACGGAGATTGATCCGTGTGCTGTAAACGCCATCTTTATGAAGCTGATGGAATTGGAGGAAGAACAGGAAGCGACCACTCAAATGGAGAACGACGGACAAAAAGAGCTTGATGAGGATATGGCGTTGGAACTGTGAGGCTGCCGATGGCGCAGATGACATTCCTTGACTTCTTTTCCGGCATCGGCGGTTTCCGCAAGGGCTTTGAGCTGTGCGGGATGCGCTGTGTGGGGCATTGTGAGATCGACAAGTATGCCGACCGCAGTTACAGAGCCATTCATAATGTGAAGGAGGATGAATGGTATGCAGCCGACATTACAAAAGTCACCCCCGCAGAACTCCCCGGAGCAAACCTGTGGGCAGCGGGATTTCCGTGTCAGGATATTTCGGTCAGCGGCCGCCAGCGAGGGATTAACGGAGCGAGAAGCGGACTCTTTTTTACGCTTGCTGAACTCGTCAAAGGCCAAAGTCCTGAAAATCGACCCACATGGATTGTCCTTGAAAATGTTAAGAATCTCCTGTCCATTCATGGAGGATGGGACTTTGCGGCCGTACTCGATACGCTGGCCTCACTCGGCTACCATATCGAGTACGGACTTCTCAATACAAAGGATTTCGGCCCCCCTCAAAACAGAGAGCGGGTCTACCTTGTCGCTTGCCGACATCCTGGAGCCGGAGGTGGACCAAAAGTATTTCCTATCCCAGCGGGCTGTGGAAAAGCTCTTATCCAACTCATAGGCGGGATGCAGGGCCAGCGGGTGTACGACCCGGCGGGCATCAGCGTGACAATGGCGGCGCAGTCCGGCGGCTGGGGCGGAAAGACCGGGCTGTATTGTGTAGGGTATAATCGAAAAAAAGGAATAGATAAGGAATTAAAGGTAGCCCATTGTCTTAATGCCAGTGATACTCGTAGAATCAATAGAAATCAGACACAAAATGCTGTCTTTGTGGATCTTTGTAATGGTAATCCCAAGCTGACGGAATATGCCCGGTGCATTAAGGCCAAGTATAACAGCGGGATCACCAACCGGGGCGGCGACAATTCCGGTGTGTTCTACGGTTGCCGCGCTGTCGTTACCCCGGAGCGGGAAGAAAAAAGGCAGAATGGGCGGCGGATCAAAGAGTGCGGAGAACCGGCCTTCACTCTTACGACGCAGGACCGCCACGGCGTTGTCTTTCAGGAGTGCGAACAATGCCCTTACGGTATGCACATCCGGGAAGCCACGAAACAGGGCTATGCGGTTGCCCGCTGTGGGGACAGCATCAATCTGGCGTTCCCAGACAGCCGGACAAGGCGGGGGCGCATCGGAAAGGACCGCGCCGGCACGCTGGAAACGTCCTGCAATCAGGGGACGCCGTTTGCGGGGTGCGGCCTGATCCGCAGGCTGACGCCCCGTGAATGCTGGCGGCTGCAAGGCTTTACCGACGAAATGTTTGACCGGGCGCAGGCGGTCAATAGCGATAATCAGCTCTACCGGCAGGCGGGAAACTCTGTGACCATTCAAGTGGTCTATGCCGTGGGCAGGCAGATTCTCGCCGCGCAGGAGGCATTGGAACAGGGGGAATAAATATTGATGTTTCAAAAGGGATGGAACCCGTGGCCCCTGATAATTGGGATGGTGGTCGGTCTGACCACCATCTTTTTGTATTTTGGGCTGTATGCCTGACCGCAGGAGGTGGTTTGAACTGGAACAAGAGAAACTGAAAGAAAAGCTGGAATCAGAAATTCATCGGGCGGCCAGACCGTTAGAAGAACTGGCGCCCGGCGACCCTTATTTTACACGGATTCAGGGGATGCTTGCCATGAAAAGAGAATTGGAGAACATCCCCCTGAGTAGTACGCAGCGGGATATGCTTCTGGCGATGGACAATGTGCTGGAGCAGGCGTGGACTTTCCGAAATACACCTGTCCCGGACCGCTGTATGGACCCGGAGAACATCAGTGAGGTGGTCTATTACTTCCTTCAGGACAAGGGCGCCGCGTATCGGGCCGGTCTGCTTTATGACCGTGCCAAGGCGGAGTTCGACGCCCGCATGGAGGAACTTGCCGCCCTGCCGCCCAGGGAAATTTTGAACCACGCTTATGAGAAGATCATCAAAGAAGAATTCCTCGGAGCGTTGGAACAAGGGTTGGATGAATGGGAAACTGACACCCTGCTGACCTATCCTCAGCCGCTTGCGGCCCTATATACGGAATGGATGGACAATGATTTTTCTTTTTGGGACAGAATCCGGGGGACGTTGGAGATGACAGTGGAAAAACAGGCGGCGGATCTCCGCCGATGCGCGTTCCATGTCAATGGGGAACCTCCAGCAGAGATACGGGAGTTTTATGAATTGCATGGAGAAGAATTGTCCAATCCCGATTTGGAACCTGCCGGGGAGAACGAGCGATGATACCGCTCATTGTTAAGGGTACGCTGTTCGGCCTGCTGCTCCTGTCCGCCGCTGTGTGGGATATGCGAAGCCGGGAGATTCCCAACCTGATCCCGGCCCTGCTCCTGCTGTGCGGGCTGATCGGATTCCGCCCTGCCGCTTCTGCGGCGGGGCTGTTTCTGGTCGGCGGCCCCTTCCTGCTGGCGGCGGTTCTGATAAAACGGGACGGATTTACCATCGGCGGCGGGGATGTGAAGCTGATGGGGGCCTGCGGGTTTGTTTTGGGCGTGTGGCCTGGGCTGATACAGACCGTTCTTTCCCTCTCGCTGGTAGTGCCGGCTGGGCTGGTGGAGGGCCGTTTGCAAAAACGGCCGCTGGCTATGGTGCGCCTGCCTCTTGCTCCCTTTTTCTGCTTTGGCGGTGTGGCCGCCTACTGGCTGACTGCCTTTGCGTTTCAATTTTGAACAAAGTGGAGGTATTAAGTTGAATAAGAATATTTTTCGGAGCCGGACGGTCATCGGTGCGGTGTGCATCCTGCTGGCGGTTCTGGTCTGTTTTGGAATCACACCGCTTTTTAATGCGGGCCTAAAGGCCCAGACGGAGGCCGTCCGGGTAAAGGCCGAGGTGATCCCACGGGGAACCTACATCACGGCGGACATGGTGGAGGTCTACACCAGAGGGGCCTCTGGTATGGAGGACAGCATTGCGACCTCACTGGATGAGGTGGTGGGAAGATACACCGATGTGGAACTGCGAAAAAATACCGATGTGAATACGGCGTGGCTGTCCTCGGAGCCATTGACGCAGTACGAGTACCTGACCCAACTGAACGGTTCCAAGGTGGCGATCTCCGTCACCATCCCCACCTTTGCCAAGGGCGGTTCCGGCAAGGTGGAGGCGGGTGATATTATCATGCTCTTTGCCACCGACAAGGACACCGGCGAAACCACCCAGCCCCCGGAGCTGAAATATGTGGAAGTCCTGGCCGCAACCCAGAGTTCCGGCGCGGACAAGGAATATCAGGCGCCGGTAGAAAATGAGGAAGAAGAAAACCCAGAGGAAACTCTACCCGCCACCATTACCCTGCTGGTAAACAGCGAACAGGCCCGGCTTTTAGCTCATTTGGAGGAATCCAACAGCCTCCACCTGGCCTTTGTCTACCGAGGCACCCGCGCCAATGCCGAAAAATTCCTGGCGGCGCAGGATGCCTTCTTTGCCGAGCCAGAGGCGGAGGCCGCTGGTGAGAACAGTCAGCCAGAGACTCCTGCTGACAGCGGGCAGTCCACAGAGGGGGCAGAGGAACAGGAGGTGGAAACAACGGATGGCGAATAAGCAGAAACAGATGCTTGCCGTATGGGGTAGCCCCGGCGCCGGAAAGACGGTCACGGCGGTCAAACTGGCGGCGGAACTTTCCAAGCGGAAGAAAAATGTGGTGCTGGTGTTTACCGACCTTACCGCACCCCCACTTCCCGCTGTAGCGGCGGAGGGGAAACTGCCGGAGGTGTCCGTGGGTGAACTGCTGTCCTCTCCCGGTATGACGCAGGAACAAGTACTGAAAACCTGTGTCCCCTGTGAAAAGCACCCCTACATCAGCTTTCTGGGCTACGAGGCCGGGGAAAATGTGTTCACTTACGCGGAGTACAGCAAGGAAAAGGCGGTGGATATGCTGGTACTTCTGCGGCACATTGCGGACTATGTAATCGTGGACTGTACCAGCGTCCTGACCGGGAATGTGCTTGCAACGGCGGCGCTGGAGGTGGCGGACGATGTACTGCGGGTATGCGGATGCGATTTGAAAGCGATCTCCTATTTTGCGTCCTACCTTCCGCTGGTTGAGGACCGGAAGTTCAAGCCGGAGCAGCACATCCGGGTGCTATCTAACACCCGGCCCTATCAAGGCGGTATGGAATACGAAAATTCATTTGGCGGGGCGAAGTACCGGCTTCCCTATCTTCCCATTGTGGAGGAACAGGCCGCCACGCTAAAGCTGTTGGAACCGCTCGCCGGGAAAGAGGCAAAGAGCTATGAGCCGGTCATCGCTGCCATTGCCGCGGAGGTGTTCGGGGATGGCAAATAACATTGGCCTCTTTTTCAATACCAGTAAAAATACGCGCTCATTCGCGGAGGTGCTGGCAGAGGTGCAGGAGTACCTTGCCAGTAAGTATTCCACTCTGATAACCGACAACCCGGAGGAACAGCGCCAGCAGATCACCGCCTACATCGCCAAGTATCTCAATGATTACAGCCTGGGTGTGGAGGGCATGGATCACGAGGCCCTGATCGACAAGCTCTATACAGAAATGGCCGAGTTCTCATTCCTAACACCATACCTCTTTGCCAGCGATGTAGAGGAAATCAACATCAACTCCTGGAAAGACACCAAGATCACCTATTCGGATGGGCGTGTGGTTCCCTCCAAAGAGCGGTTCCAAAGCCCCCAGCACGCCGTAGATGTGGTCCGCAGGCTACTTCACAAATCCGGGATGATCCTCGACAACAGCCAGCCGGGAGTGGTGGGTCACCTCTCTAACAAAATCCGTATCACGGTTCTGGGTAATCCTCTGACTGACAAGGACAAAGGCGTGGCGGCCTCCATCCGAATCGTCAACCCGAAAAAGCTGGGGCGGGATGATTTTGTCCGCTATGGGACGGCCACCGCCGAAATGCTGGATTTCCTGGCGGCGGTACTGCGGTTCGGCCTGTCCATCTGCGTCACTGGCTCCACCGGTAGCGGCAAGACCACGCTGATGAGTTGGATTCTCTCCACCATTCCCAATGAAAAGAGAATTTTTACCATTGAAAACGGGTGTCGGGAGTTTGATCTGGTAAAGGAGGACACCGAGGGGAATGTCCTCAACAATGTAGTCCACACCGTCACCCGCTTTTCCGATGACCCCAAGCAGAACTACGATCAGGAGCGGCTTTTGGAGTTCGCCCTGACCTGCGACCCAGATGTGGTATGCGTGGGCGAGATGAAGTCGGCGGAAGCGTTTGCGGCGCAGGAGGCAGCCCGCACCGGCCATGCGGTCATTACCACCACCCATGCCAATAGCTGCAAGGCCACCTACTACCGCATGGTGACACTGTGTACTCAGAAATACGACATGGGTGACAAGACCCTGTATAACCTGGTGACGGAGGCGTTTCCCATCGTCCTCTTTGTGAAGAAACTGGAGGACAACAGCCGCCGCGTCATGGAGATCACCGAATGTGAGATTTCAGAGGACGGCTCTCGGCAACTCCACACCCTCTACCGCTACCATGTATCGGAAACCGCCGTAGAGGATGGGAAGATAAAAGTGCGCGGTGAATTTCGAAAGGTGTCTCCGATCTCAGCCAGCCTGCAAAAGCGATTGCTGGAGAACGGGATGCCGCCCCGTCTACTGGAACAGATCGCCGGTGGACAGATGAATATAGACGACGGGAAGGAGGAAACCGCTTGATTGTGCTGATTCTGCTGGCCTTTTCCGGTATGCTGACCGGTATTTTCCTGCTATTGAATATGACACCCTTTGAGTTTGCGGAGGACTTGACGAGAGTCTTTGCCAGCCGAGAGCCGCCGATTTCCAAAAAAATCGGACAGCTCACCCACCCCAGAGAGGCCAAGGGCATCAAAAAGACGGTGCGGGAGGCCAAGGAAATGATGATCCTGACCGGCAGGGGCGGAAAATTTGCCGCCCTCTGCGCCCTCTCCCTGTTTCTGGCGGCGATGGGTGCGGTGATCTGCATTGTGATTCAAAACTATTTCATGCTTCCGGTGCTGGCGGTAGGTATGGGGCTGATCCCATTCTGGTATATCCTGTTCACCTCCCACAGCTACAAAAAGCTGATGAACAACGAAATTGAAACCGGGCTGTCCATCATCACCAGCTCCTATCTGCGCAGCGAGAGCATCATCACCGCCGTGGAAGAAAACATTCACTACCTGAACCCGCCCGTGGCCGATGTGTTCCGTGGCTTTTTGGCCGAAACCGGCATGATAAGCGCCGATGTGAAGCAGGCTCTCTCCAATATGAAGCCGAAATTGGACAATTACATCTTCCGGGAATGGGTGGATGCCGCCATCGCCTGTCAGGATGATAAGAGCCTGAAAAGTACGCTCACCCCCATCATCGGCAAGCTGTCCGATATGCGGATTGTGGCGGCGGAGCTGGACTACCTGATGTATGAGCCATTCAAGGAGTTCATCACGATGGCCTTCCTGCTGGTGGGCAATATCCCCCTGCTCTACTTTCTGAACAAAGACTGGTACAATGTGTTGGTAAACACCGGCTTTGGCAAGGGCATCCTGGCGGTCTGCCTGCTGGTGTTGCTCATTTCCTTTGCGGCGGTCATCCGCCTGACAAAGCCGGTTGAGTACAAAAGATAAGTGGAACTATTTGTCAATAAATCAGGTGGACTATTTCCACTATTATAAGTTTGCGGAAATGAAGCAACCTGATATTTCCAATTCAAAACGAATCAAGCCACTTTTACTCACCCTTCCGGTGAGTATTTTTCATTAGGAGGTGAGCATTGCGGAGATCATTCCAATCAGTTTACGGGAGGCAAATCACTTTATTGAAAAGCATCACCGGCACAGCGGGCGGGCGCAGGGCTGTAAATTCTGTGTGGCGCTCTCCGATGGAGCAGGGGTGCTTCATGGCGTTGCTGTCGTGGGGCGGCCGATCTCCCGGCATCTGGATGATGGGAGGACCGCTGAGGTAACACGGCTCTGCACAGACGGCATTTTTAACGGGTGTAGCTTCCTCTATGGATGCTGTGCCCGAATCGCCAGAGAAATGGGGTTTCGGAAGATCATCACCTACACGCTGGCGGAGGAAAGTGGGGCCAGCCTGCGGGCCTCCGGCTGGTCCTGCGCGCCGGGATTCCGGGGCGGTGGGAGCTGGAATGTTCCGGGCCGTCCCCGGACGGAGAGCCGAAATACCGGCCCAAAACGAATGTATTACAAGGAATTGAGGTGAAACAGGTTGTATTTGATTTTACTATGCTTCGGAACGCTCTTTGGCCTGGGAGCGTTCTTTTTACTGGCCGGACTCCTCCGGTTGCCCACTTCCGCCAGCACAAAGGCCGTGCTGACCGTCACGAACCGGGGAAAGGCGAAAAAGAACAGCATAAACGCCATCCTGTTCGACATGGCGGCAAAGGCGGCGCCTCTGGTTCGGCTGGACGCCTATAAACGGCGCAAGCTGGAGGCCCAGCTTAAATCCGCCGAAATTCAAATGTCCCCGGAAACCTATGTGGCGGCAGCTTGGGTGAAGGCTGGTCTGATTGGGTTGCTGGTGATTCCGGCCCTGCTGATCTTTCCAATCCTGGCACCGGTGGTACTCTTTCTGGCGGTCGCCGTCTTTTTTAAGGAGCAGAAACGGGCGGATGAGATCGTCCAGCAGCGGCGGGAAGAAATTGAAACGGAATTACCCCGTTTTGTCAATACCGTGGAGCAGGAGCTTCGTTCCTCCCGTGATGTGCTGAATATCCTGAAAGCCTATCAGCACAACGCCGGTCACGCCATGAAGCGGGAACTGGAGATCACGATTGCGGATATGGCCTCCGGCAACGAGGAAAACGCCCTGACGCGCTGGGAGAGCCGGATTGGAAGCACCATGCTTTCCGATGTGGTGCGCGGGTTGATCTCCGTCAAGCGCGGCGACAATGGCATTATGTACTTTCAAATGCTCTCCATGACCTTCAAACAGCTTGAACTCCAAAAGCTCAAGCTGGAGGCCATGAAGCAGCCGGGAAAAATGCGGAAGTATTCCTTTATGCTCCTGGGCTGCTTCCTGCTGATGTATCTGGGCGTTCTGGGCTATGTGGTTCTGGAAGCCTTTGGAGATTTGTTCTGATGAAGGGAGGTGGCTGTTTGAGGCGGCTTCTGAAAGAAAAACGCGGGGAAGGCTTTGTGGATGTATGTGTCCTGGTGCTGTCCGTTGCGCTCGTTCTGGCGCTGGTGGTTCGTATCGCCCCGGTATTTGTGGCGAAGCAAAACCTGGATGTGTTTGCGGATGAGCTGGTGCGGACAGCGGAGATCAATGGGCAGGTCGGTTCCGCCACCAGCGCGAAAGCGGCAGATCTGCGGGAGGAAACCGGCCTTGACCCCGATATTTCATGGAGCGACACCGGCAAAATCCAGCTTGGCAACGAGGTGACAGTGACGCTCACCACCACCGTTAATCTCGGCCTGTTCGGGGAATTTGCCTCCTTCCCAGTCACGCTTACCGCAAAAGCCACAGGAGTTTCGGAGGTATATTGGAAATGAACAGGCTAAAAATGGTTTTGAAAGACAGGTCCGGGCAAGGTACGCCCATGATTCTGGCGATAGTGGTTTGCTGTCTTATTTTGGCCTGTGTAGTGTTTGAATATATGCGGCTGATAATTGTGGCGCAGGGGGTTCGGGATTCCGTTCAATCCGCTATCGTAGCTGTGGCGACGGAGAATTGGGATGAAACCTATCCTGGACTGCGGGAAGGGTATTCAGGAGGCTACCAGCTTGCCGGTTCATCCTGGACCAAGAATGTCACCACCGGGAATGTATATGACCGGCTGCAACAGGTGTTGGGATTAGTGTATGAGGATGGGCGGTATCTGAAATACGCGGGGCCGGATTTGGAATACAGTTTTTATGATCTGCACATGGAACTGGAAAACGCCCCGCTTGCACCCTCCGCACCGGAAGGGATTACGCAGCTCAATGTGACGGGAACGGTTACGGTAGAGGTGCCCCTTTCCTTTGGATTCGGCCATCTGCCGCCCATGCAGATCACCATGAAGCTGAATGCCAAATATGTTCCCCGGTTTTAGATTTTGTCTATTTCTGCCTGGCAGTTTTCCATAGCGCAAAAAAATGTTTGTATGTTCTTCCACCTGGACGCCGGTATTGTGCAACTGGTATAATGAGGACGGAGAAATACATTGTTTTTTTAATATAATTTTACCTTAAAAGGAGGATTCCAGATGAACGCAAAAAATAAAAAGCTGCTTGCTATCGTCGGTGTGGTGGCGGTGCTGTTGATCGTGATCGGCGTTTCTGTGTCCATGCTTGGCAAAGGCGCCCAACCGTCCGGGACGGACCCGGCCGCTACCCCTACGGATGTTACGGCAGAAGATGTAAGCCAGCCCCCAGAGGAAGAAACCACGACTCCCACAGTGGATATTCCTGACGTTTCCACGCCGGAAAGCACTCCTGAACAGGAGCAGGCTGATTCTGTTCTGAATGTTGAACAGGAAGATCAGGTGGATGTTGATTTGACCGACAGTGAAAAAAAGCCGGAAACCACACCGCCGCCCGCCCCGTCCCCGGAAGAACAACAAGCGGCCAGTGAGAGCAATGAGCCGATTGTTTCCGACCCTGCCGCCAATCAGCCCCAGAACGGTGATACGCAGGACGGCTCTATTTACATTGAGGGCTTTGGCTGGATTCCCGATGAGGGAGGTGGAACCATTCAGGAGGAAGTTCATTCGGATGGAGATATAAATAAGCAGGTCGGCACCATGGGATGACCCTTGGCACAGGAGTACGGCAGAAATGCCGTACTCTTTTTATGCCCTTTTTCACAAATCAGCAGACTGGAGGTGCGTATTTGAAAAGAATTTTTGCTTTTCTTTTAAGCCTTTTGCTTATCCTGGGAATTTGCCCTATGAGCGCTCTGGCTAATACCGGAGGCAGCGGAAATGTGGATGGCGGCGGCGGCAACATGGGACAAGGGACTTCGCAGAATTCATGGAATCCAGGCATGGATGGTGTCAGGATCACCGTTGTAGACGCAGAATCCGGCCAGCCGGTTTCTACGCCCTTTGACCTGACAAACAAAAATCCGACGATTAAAATTCACTTTGGAAAGATCAGTAAGATACAATACACCAACGGTTCAGGCATTTCTCCTAATACCTCTCCTTATACCTGTAAAAAGCCTGATGTAGCTATGCCCCGCATTATCAGCAGCGGCGGCACCAAGGCAAATATTGAGGCCATCAAGAAATATTTTTGCTCCGAGTATGCGGTTGAGTTGGTGGCGCAGCAGACAGGCATCAATTATGATGAACTGATCGGCGGCGAGTACAAGTTGTTTTTGGAGCCAATCGCTTACTTCAAGCATAACGGGATTATGTATGCCATGACCGCCCATGAAGCGGCTCTCTATGATAACCAGACGGGAGGCGCCCTGCGCAGAACCATGACGAGCCTGACCCATAAAAACCTCCCACTGGCAATGTATCTTGAATATTCGGATTTGGGCTTTGCGGCCTACTCCGGTCCCACGAACAAGACCTGTTCCAATGATACTATTATCGCCTACCTGGGTATGGGCATTGTCCGGTTTGAGGAACAGCCCCCGGAGCAGCCGGAACCTACCGACTATGACTACGAATATCGGGTAGACACCGATGTTATAACGCCGGTGACGCTCTATGCCGGTTCTGAGATCAACCCGGATGGCCCTGCCACCGTGACCTTTACCATCAAAGGCAGCACCTACCGCATGAGCAATATCGTCATCCCGGAGGGGGACAGTCAGCTTGCGTGGGTGAAGTGGCACACCCCGTCCGAACCGCAGGATATTACCATCACTGTGCGCACAAACCGGGGAACCTTGAGCCAGACCACCATCAAAGCGAAAGTGGTTGATCTTTCCGGCAATGACCCGCCGGACCCAAAAGCTACCGACACCGCCGGAAGCTGGCAGCCAAGCAGCGTCCCCAACCGGGAGGAAAAGTCCTATGCCGCATGGAGTGTGTGGTGGGCACAATGGCACCCGTATTGGGTCTGGCACAGCACCGGCGACGGTGATGGATATTGGGTGGATGAGGGCTGGTATGATTTCTTTCGGGATAACTATTCCGCCTCCATGACCGCCACTACAAGAATTGAACCGGATGAAAAAGTGCCTACGGCGGCCGGGGACACCATGAAATCCGGTTACGGCGTGAGCAACACTGTAACTGCCACGGTCAGCACATCGGCGCCCATGTCCCACTACACCTACGGCCAGACGGCGGTTTCCTACTTCCCCGAATTTAACTATACGACCTACTGGCGCCTGCTGGACCGGCTTTCCAGCGGAACGACAGCCCGGTTCCAGTTTGCCGAAAATATTTACAGCACCTATAACCAGCGGGTGCATTTTTCGCCGGTGTGGTTCCCCGATGGGGATTATACCGTGAACACTCATGTAATGGATATTTGGACGCCCGCCGGGATGCTCGCTATGAATCTTACCGACGATGTAACCATCAGCGGTTCCCTCTATGATGACTGGCATATCGCACCGGGGAACCCATGAAGGGAAAGGAAAATACAATGACCAGCAATAGAGAAATCAAAGTGATGATATTTGAGCCGGGAAAAGAACCCTATACTGCTGTGCTGGAGGATTCCCTGGAACACCGGCAGGCCCTTGTCGGCGGTGAGATCGAATGTATCTCCCTGCCCCTGGAAACCGTCTTGTGCTGTAATGCCACTGGAAAATGGATGGGCCTACCCGCCAACCGAAAGTTAGGGAATGATACGATCCACGGGACTTTCTTTCTCTACGGCGACACCCCAGAAGGGTACGGCGTATCGCTGGCCGAGAAACAGATCGCCTATTTCCGGCATTACTTTACGGAGCCACAGCCCTCCGCCGTGACCTTTGAGGTACAATCAGCGAAAGATATGGAGGAATTTCTGCGGCTGATGTTCGGGGGCCGGAAAGGTGGTGGTTCAAAATGAGCAAGATGTTTTCTGTTGTGACCCTCTCCTCTGATTATGGAATGTGGGTGGAATACTTTGCCGCCGGATGCCCTGACTGTGCGGATGATCTTCTGGATGATACTGTTATCCGGGATGACCTTGCAAGCCAGCCCAAAGACAGCACAATTTGTGCAGAGTTAGAAACCTATCTCTATGGCGAAGGGGAAACGATACGGGCCAGTGAGGAAGATTTGGCTGATCTCAGCCGACGTTTTGATGAACTGCGCGAGGCCAACCAGATTGATCGGATTGGCGCTCACAGCTTTTCCTTTCCTCTGGATTCTCTTTCTCTCAATTTTGCCGAAGATCGGGAGCCGGAAGCATGGGAGGACGAGGACGATTTGGAACTGTAAACTGCGGCAAAGGAAGCGAGGTTGATAGGTTGCTGTTGCCAATCATTATGATTCTGGTATGCGTACTGCTTGGAGGCGGTACGCTTCTTTTTTTGAAATTTTCAGAGACGCGAAAGAAATCCAAGAGCAAGGATAAGGAAGAACTGGCTCAGATGACTGCCAATGAGTTCGTCAATGTCAAGGATATTCGCGGGAACTTCCTCTATACCCGTGACGGCATGGCGCTGGCGTACCTGAAAATATTTCCCATCAGCACAGAGCTGTTCAGCAAGAATGAAAAGCGGTTGATTGCCAAACAGCTCACGGCCAGCCTGTCCAGCGGCCAGTACCCGTTCCAGCTTTTGGCGGTTTCCCGCCCGGTGGACATTTCTCCCTTGATGGCGGAACTGTCCTCCACCCTCACATCTTCATCCAATATCAAGCAAAAGGAATTGCTGAAGCATGAGATCGTGGAGATGGGCGGGTTTGCCCTCTCCGGTGAGGTGGTGGAACGACAATTTTACATCAAAATCTGGGACAAGGCGGCTGACGGAGTGGAGCGAGAGCTGCTTCAAAAGCTGAAATATATGTCCGGCTATTTTGCAGACTGCGGTATCCAGACCGAGATTTTGGAGCAGCAGGACATTGTACGGCTGTGCAATCTGGTAAATAACCCGGCTTATGTCCACTTGGAGGATGCCGGGTTTGAAGCGGCAATCCCAATTTTAGAAAGCGTAGGTGTTGTATAAGAATGAAGCATACCCGGCAGGATTTGAAAATCATGCAGGGTTGGAGCCTCGAAGAAAAGATCAAAGTATCGCAGATGAAAATATTGGAATGGTACAGGGAGTACAACGGGCAGGTCTTTACCAGTTTTTCAGGCGGTAAGGATTCCACGGTACTCCTTGATTTGGCGCGGCGGGTCTGCCCGGATATTCCCGCCGTGTATGTGGACACGGGGCTTGAATACCCCGAACTGCGTGATTTTGTAAAAACGAAAGACAATGTAATTTGGCTTCGTCCCCGCTATCCGTACACACAGATTTTGGAAAAGTACGGATACCCGGTTATCTCCAAGGAGGTATCCGATGTTATCAGTGGCGCTCGGAAGGGCCAGCCTTACCGCTTGGCCCGCTTGAATGGTGAATTGCTGGACAAGAATGGAAAGAAGTCAATCTACAACTGCGAGAAGTACAGGTATCTTCTGGACGCCCCCTTTGCGATTTCAGCCCGGTGCTGTTATTACATGAAAAAGTCCCCATTGGACAAGTTTGAGCGGGAGTCCGGGCGGCATCCCATTACGGGAGTGCTGGCCTGTGAGAGCAAGCTGCGGGAGCAGTCTTACCTTAAATTTGGCTGCAACGGCTATGAACGCAGGCGCCCCCTCAGTCAACCCCTTGCGTTCTGGCGAGAGGAAGATATTTTGCGCTACTTGAAAATGACCGGCATCCCCTATGCTCCCATCTATGGGGACATTGTGGAAGTCAAAAAGAAGAACGGCGCCCCGACTCTGAAAACCACCGGCGTTTCCAGATCGGGGTGTATGTATTGTATGTACGGCGTTCATCTGGAGCATGAGCCGAATCGGTTTCAGCTCATGGAGAAAACTCATCCCCAGCAGTACCACTACTGCATCCATGAGCTGGGTTTGGGCGCCGTGCTGGATTATCTCGGTGTGCCTTACTCGTGTCACTGATTTGGAGGTGTATCATTGTTAGGAACCAAGAAAAAAGAAGAAACGCTCCCTGTCAATGAGGCGTTATTGAATGTCATCACCCCGATGGGATTGGAGATCAAACGTAACAGTCTTGTGATCGGTGAAAATATGGGAAAAGTCTATGGGGCGGTCCGCTATCCACAAAAGGTCGAGATGGGATGGCTCTCCAAAATCACAAACATCCCCAGCACCATTGTATCGGTGGGGATCACCCCGATTGATAACGGCACCCTGATCTCTGCCCTCTCCAAGAGTATTGTCCAGCAGCGGGGCGCCGCCGACAGCGCCAAAGACCCGCTGACCCGGCAGCGCGCTGAGAAAGCCGCCGAGGACGGAGAGCATATCATGCAGGCGATTGACCAAGAGGGCGAAACCGTCGCCATCATGTCGCTCACGGTGATGCCAGTGGCGCAGGATGAAGCGGCCTTCTCCAAAATCTGCCGCCGTGTGGAGAGCGCGTTCAGCGTTCAGAAATGCAAGGTCCGCACCCTCGCCAATCTGCAAAAGGAGGGTTTTCAGAGCATTTCGCCCACCTATCCCGCCAATGGGACGGTGGACAGCATCGTTTCCCGTATCATCCCCATGAGTACCTTTGTGGGCGGCTTCCCCTTCGCAAGCTCCGGTTACAGCGATGGCCGGGGCTATTATTTTGCCAAGGACAGCAGCGGCGGGCTGGTGATCCTGGACCCCTGGACACGCGGGAACGACCGCACCAACAGCAGCTTCGTTGTCATGGGTGTGGCCGGTATCGGCAAAAGCACCGTAGTCAAGCACATCATGCTGTCTGAGTATATGAAAGGGACGAAAATTCTTTGTATCGACCCGGAATCCGAATATAAGGATATGTGCCGGAATCTGGGTGGGAACTGGCTGAACGCTGGTGGCGGGCGCAACGGCCGCTCCAACCTTTTGCAGATCAGACCTGCGCCCCGTGATGATGAGGACGAAACCGACAAGCTCTATACGGATGAGGGAAATGGAATGTCCGATATGGCGCTCCACATCAAAACGCTGGAGATCATCTTCTCCCTGTATCTGCCGAGCCTGACCGATATGCAAAAGGCTGTCCTGAAGCAGACGGTCATTGAGCTTTATAATCAGTTCGGCATCTTCTGGGACACAGACATTCGCCAGCTCAAAGCAACGGATTTCCCCATCATGGAAGATCTCCACAATCTGATTGAAAAGAAAGCCGAGGCCAACCCGGACAATCCGGTGTTCCGTGACCTTGCCATGCTGCTGTATGACGCCGCCAAGGGCAGCGACAGCTTCCTTTGGAATGGGCACAGCACATTGGAGGCCGATTCGCATTTTATCTGCCTGGATACCCACAGCCTTCAAAACGCTGCGGACAACATCAAACGGACGCAGTATTTCAATCTGTTGACCTGGTGCTGGGAGCAGATGAGCAACAATCGCGGGGAGCGCGTGCTTCTGGTATGCGACGAGGCGTACCTGATGATTGACCCGCAGGTGCCGCAATCCCTGGCCTTCCTGCGGAATGTGGAGAAGCGATCCAGAAAATATGAGTCCGCCCTGGCAATCATTTCTCATTCGGTGGTGGATTTTCTGGCGCCGGAGATCAAGATGTACGGGCAGGCCCTTTTGGATATTCCTTGCTACAAAATCCTGATGGGCTGCGACGGTAAAAACCTTCAGGAAACCACAGACCTCTACAATCTGACAGACGCCGAGCAGGAATTGTTGGAGAGCAAGCGCCGGGAACACGCCCTGTTCCTGGTTGGCTCCAAGCGGCTTCATGTCAATTTTGAGATTCCGGCCTACAAATTTGCCTACATGGGCAAGGCGGGCGGCCGGTAACACACACCAAGGCGGCCGGGACGCTCCCCGGCCGCCTCATTTATTCAAAGACAGGAGGCGTTTTTTGATGAACCATGCGGAACGGTATGAACATTTGATAACCACGCTGTCCTCGATGCGCTGTCGGGGTGGAGAGCTGGACTGTTCCTATCAGGCGGCCCTCTACCTGATGGCATCCCACCCGGCGCTTGCCGAAAAGGTGGAGCGGTATTTTTCGCCAGACGGGATCGACTTCGGCGGGCTGATGAAGAAAGAAGAATTTGACTATGACTGGATGAAGCTGACGGCGGACGCGGCCCGCAACCTTTTCTCCTGGAACAGCAAGTGCGCTGCCACGCCTTTTGAGATTTCCCGGATGCCCGCCCCAGCCATCCAAACTCTTTATACTTCCTTCTTTATTGCAAATGGGGATTACGCTGTGTCTGTGCGTGAGAATGAGGACGGAAAAAAGGAGTTTGTCGTGGATGACAGCGCAGGGCGGGAACGGGAGAAAATCCGCCAGCAGTTCGACCGGATGCTGGCGGACATTGGCGCGGAAATGGGCTGATTGGAGGTGTTGTTTTGGCGATTGATCCGTTGACCGCAAAGCTGCTTGCACAGGCGGCGGCACGGGCGGCGGCCGATGAGGAAAGCCGCAAAAGGATGCTGATTCTCATTCTGGCCCCGATTCTGGGCCTGCTGCTCCTGATTGCCTTTATCCTGTACCTGATTACCAGTCCGTTCTCTGTGCTGTCCCAATGGCTGGTGGGCGATGAGGTGAGCATAGTGGAGGATTTTCAGAAAGAGTATGGCTACAACCAGCAACTTGGCATCTATGAAAAGGACTATATTGAGGGCAGCGGCCAGAGCTATGAGGGCGTGGTCTTTACCGATGGGGGCCGGGAGGTCATCTACTACAACCAACTGGATGAGCGGTGGGCAGATACCATGTACGGCACATCCGGCACGATTGGCGAGGCTGGGTGCGGCCCCACAGCGATGGCGATTGTCATATCTACCCTGACCGGGACACCCCACGACCCGGTGGAACTCAGTGAATGGTCTGTGGCAAATGGACATCGCTGTGAAGGGAACGGCTCTTACCACAGCCTGATTCCAGCAGCCGCCGAAGCCTACGGCCTGTCCTGGGAGAGCGTTCCCCCGGATGATCCGCAGGCGATGGTGGACGCACTGGCAGATGGGAAACTGGTTGTAGCAATCATGTCAAAGGGACACTTTACTAACTCAGGGCACTTCATTGTCCTGCGCGGCGTGACTGCGGAGGGGAAAATCCTTGTGGCCGACCCTGCCAGCCACAAGCGAAGCGAACAGGAATGGGATCTCTCCATTATTTTGGATGAGGCCAGAAAAGGTGCTGCCGCTGGCGGTCCTTTCTGGGCGATCTACTAAAGGAGCATGATATGAGCAACCGAAATAAACTGATTGAATTATTGATCTACATCGCTATTGTAGTGGTTGGTGTTGTCTTTCTGCTGACGGGGGAACCAGAAAAAGCCGAAAAAAATATGGATATGGGAGGCGCGTCGTATGCTGCTGTACTTGACGAGTAACCAGAAAAGCGGGCTGATCGACGGCGCGGCCCCTGAAATGCTTATGCCGTCCAAAAAGCTGGTTGGAAAGTTCAGCCTAAAAAGTTTTGTCACCAAGGATATGCGCAACTATGCCACGGCCAAGTTCTTTCTGATTGACGCAGCCTGTATTGAGGAAAGCGGTGAGGACTTTACCCTCGCGCTGCGCTCCTTTCAGATGATGTTTTCCGCCCGTATCATCGTGATACTGCCCGGCTGTGAGGATATGAGCGGCTGTATCCAGCGGCTTTTGTCCATCGGGATAACGAATCTGATTACGGCGGAAACGCTGGAGGACGCCGCCGACGAGCTGAAAGAGGCCCTTTCTGATGAAGGGATGCAGCGGTATGTGACCCCCTCGCAGGTATCAAGCCAGCCGGAACCCCAGCGGAAATCAGGGCCTGAACCGGAGGACAAGATCATCCCTTACCGCTGGAACGCCAAAAATGTCCGTATTGCCGTTGCCGGGGCACAGCGAAGAAGCGGCGTGACGGTGACGGCGTTCAATCTGGCGGCATGGCTGACTGCCAGAGGCGCGGAAACAGCCTACATTGAGGTCAACACCAACCGGCACCTTCAGCTTTTGCTCAATGTTTATGAGGCGGCCCCCACTGGCGAACATTATGCAATTGACGGGATTGACTGCTATCTGACCAATGAGCCGGATCGGGACTATCAGTTTATTATCTACGACTGCGGCGTGATGCAGACGCCTACCTCCGTGTTCCGGGAGGCGGATCACCGGCTGTTGTGCGGGAGTATCCTTCCCTATGAGATTCCGGCCTTTCACAAGGCGCTGGAGGTCTGCGGAGGGCTGGAGGTGCGCCCGGTGGCCATCAGTGTGCCGGGAGAGTTCCGGGAATACTGCCGGGAGCTGTTTGGCGGCGAGCTGGAAATGGCGGAGGCATCCCATGACCTGTTTGCAAACCGGATCAATGGGAAGTTGTATAAGCGCCTAGTGGAGCCGTACATTATGGGAGAACGACGGCTGTAACAAAGAGAGTATCAGAATGGGAGGATCACAGAATGGCAAAGTTTGAATACATGGAGAGGGCGTTTTCCTCTGAATTGCGGCCGAGGGCGCGGCTGGTGCTTCAGGTCCTTGTTCTGCATTGTAACAAGGAGGGTGAGTGTTTTCCGTCCATCAAGACCATAGCCGCCAAGTGCGGCTATGGTATCTCTACGGTCAAGCGGGCGCTGGATGAGCTGGTAGAAGCCGGCTACATCATTAAACAGGCCCGTTTTGACGAGCGTAAGAACGGCGGCCAGACCAGTAATCTTTATACCCTTTGCGCCGAGGCTCCGCCGCCCACGCCGGAGTGCGTACGCCGCTCAAAAAGTGCAGCTTGACCGCAGATGATGGTGCATCACCACC
>ERZ1643250.835-NODE-835-length-29691-cov-19.138750_pt1 | contig 29691 bp, 22 predicted proteins | sample MGYA00579262_ERZ1643250 | MGnify/ENA primary metagenome ERZ1643250 (study PRJEB29033, sample SAMEA4952265) | chicken gut metagenome | biome: Broiler Chicken; feature: Gastrointestinal Tract; material: Caecum | place: Ireland | collected 2018 | study: Broiler... | reverse complement strand
CCGCCAGGCGGTTTTGCATAGATTTAACCGGAACACAGCAAAAACCAAACCAATCCACCTGTATACTGGGGCAGTATGGAACTTTGCGCACAGGAGGATTTTTGCCATGGGAAAGCGTATTCTGGCCATTTGCTGCACGCCTTACCAGCTTTTGGTGGCGGCCCAGGTGCTGGCCTGCTACTACCCCGGAGAGGAGGCTGACCTTATCCTCTCGGACCAGATGAGCGGCGCCCGGAAGCTTTGGGAGCAGGCCCAGGACGTCTGGCCCTACGGGCAGGTGTACTATCTGGAGGAGCGGCGCCTAAACCGTCTGGCCCACAAGGAAAACGCCAAGAACATCCTGCTGGGGGCGGTGGCGCCGGAAAAGCTGCTGGAGCGTTTCCTCCACCTGGAGGGCAGCTACGACGTGTTCCTGTTTTCCAACATCTCACTGATGAACCAATACCTGATTTTGGCCTTGAAGCGCCGCAACCCCCGGCTGCAATGGCTGCTCTTTGAGGACGGCGCCACCACCTACTCCCAGCAGGTGGGCGGGCTGGTGCAGAGCACTTCGCCCAAGGTGCGGGTGCAGCTCCACCAGGTGCAGAAGCTCCAGGGGATGTACCTTTTCCATCCCGAAACCCTGGACTGGAAGCCCGGCCGCCCTGTGCACAAGCTGCCTCAAGCCTACGCCCCGGCCACATTGGAGCTGCTGAACCGCCTCTTCCGCTACGACAAGCTGGGGGACCGGTACGACTTCCCGGTGGTGTTCTTTGAGGAATCCTACCCCTGCGACGGGGTGGACATTGGGGACGTGGCACTGCTGGACCGGGTGGCGAAGCTGGTGGGAAAGGAAAACGTGCTGGTGAAAACCCACCCCCGCAACCAGGTGAACCGCTTTGCCCTGGCGGGCTACCGCACCAACCAGGACACCTCCGTCCCCTGGGAGCTGGTAGCGCTGAACCACTCCTTCGCGGGCACGGTGTTTTTGACGGTGGGCTCCTCGGCGGCCACCAACCCCTGGTGCGTGCTGGGCATCCCCGCCAAGGCGGTGTTTTTGTGGGAGCTGGTGGAGGAGCCCTCCAAGCTGCGGTGGGACGTGCTGGAGCAGACAAAGCGCCTGTGCCAGGCAAACCCGGAGCTTTTCTTCTGCCCCAAGACCTGGGAGGAATGTGAAAGGCTTCTTTCCCGGCTGGTGGTAGAACAGGCAGCGCCCGGCGCCGCCATGGCATATTGAGAAGGAGGGAACCCTGATGAAAGTCGCAGCTGTTGTGCCTATGAAGCTGAACAACCGCCGCCTGCCCCAGAAGAACACAAAGCCCTTTACCAACGGCAGGCCCCTGTGCTGGTACATCCTCTCCACCCTGCTGGAGGTGGAGGCCATTGAGAAGGTGTACGTCTATTGCAGCAACCCCAGCATCCAGGAATACCTGCCCCAGGGGGTGGAGTACTTGTGCCGGGGGGAGGATTTGGACCAGGACTCCACCAAGATGAACGAAGTGCTGGCCCGCTTCGCCGGGGAAGTCCCCGCGGACGTGTACGTGATGACCCACACCACCGCGCCCTTTGTGCGGAAGGAATCCATAGAGAAAGGGCTGGAGGCGGTGCTCTCTGGGGCGTATGACTCCGCCTTTGCGGTGAAGGAGCTGCGGGACTTCCTATGGAAGGACGGCAAGCCCTTTAACTACGCCCTGGACGCCATCCCCCGCACCCAGGATTTGGAGCCCCTCTACCAGGAGACCAGCGGGTTTTACATCTACCGCCAGGAGGTCATCACCCAGCTGGGGCGGCGCATTGGGGAGAAGCCCAAGCTTGTCACCGTCAGCGAGGTGGAGAGCGTGGACATCGACGAGGCGGAAGACTTCCTCATCGCCGACGCCCTGTATAACTACGGGCTCCAGCTGGGAAAGGGGGCCTGCCTGTGAGCCGGGTGCGCGTGCTGGACTGCACACTGCGGGACGGGGGCTACTGCAACGACTGCCACTTTGGCCTGGCCAACAGCCGCTATCTGGTGGACTGCCTGGTCCAGGCGGGGGTGGACATCATCGAGTGCGGCTTTTTGACCCAGAAAAAGCCCTATGAGGAGGACTACACCCGGTTCAACACCCTGGAACAGGCGGCGCGGCTGCTGCCGCAGGATAGGGCGGGCAGGCTCTTTGTGGCGCTGCTGGACTACGGCACCTACGACGTGGAGGACCTGCCCCCCTGGGACGGCAGCTCCTTGGACGGCATCCGGGTGACGTTCCACAAGGAGGACAGGGACCCGGCGCTGGAGGCGGCGCGGCGCATCCAGGAGAAGGGCTACAAGGTGTTTTTGCAGCCCATGGTGGCTTTGAGCTACACGGACCAGGAGTACCTGGAGCTCATTGAAAAGGCCAACCAGCTGCGGCCCTACGCCTTTTACCTGGTGGACAGCTTTGGAACCATGAAGCGCAAGGACATGCTGCGGTTTTTCTACCTGATTGAGCACAACCTGGCCGAGGGCATCCAGGTGGGGTTCCACTCTCACAACAACTTGCAGCTGGCCTACGCCAACGCCCAGACCCTGGTGGAGCTGGGCTCCAGCCGGCCGCTGCTCATCGACGCCAGCATCCAGGGCATGGGCCGGGGCGCCGGCAACCTGAACACCGAGCTGTTTTTGGAGCACCTCAACGACAACGCCGGGGGCCACTACCAGGTGAAGCCCCTGCTGCGGGCCATCGACCGGGTGGTGGGCGGCTTTTACCAGCAAAACCCCTGGGGGTACTCCTTGCCCAACTACCTTTCCGCCAGCCACAACGCCCACCCCAACTACGCCCTGTTCCTCACGGAGAAGAACACTTTGACGGTGGAGGACATCGACCGCATCTTCGACGCCATGGCACCCCAGAAGCGGGCGAGCTTTGACAGGGCCTACATTGAGAAGCTCTACCTGGAGTACATGGAGCGCAACGCCGGGGACAGCTCCCTGGAGGAGCTGCGCCAGGCGTTGGCGGGCAAGCGGGCCCTGGTGGTGGCCCCGGGGAAAAGCGCCAAGGAGGAGCGGGAGAAAATCGCGGCCTTTGCCGGCAAAGGGGACGTGGCCTCCATTGGGGTGAACTTTGACGACCCCTACCTGGCCACGGACTACATCTTCCTCAGCAACCTGCGGCGCCAGGAGGAGCTGGGCCCGGGCCGGGAGCACCGGCTGATTGCCACCTCCAACCTGCCGGACCGTGGGGCCAAGTACCGGGTGGACTACCGGCGGCTGCTCAACCACCTGGAGCCTGTGTGGGACAACGCCGGGCTGATGCTGGTCAAGCTGCTGATTCAGCTGGGAGTGAAAGAGCTGTACTTGGCCGGGGTGGACGGCTACTCCCACGACCCGGGGGAAAATTACGCCCAGGACGCCCTGCGCCTGGCGGCCAAGTCCCAGACGCTGGACGCCATGAACCAGGGCATGTGCCAGGTACTGGGGCAGTTCGCCCAGCAGGCTACCATCCGCTTTTTGACAAAACCCCGGTACGTGCGTCTGCCCGGCGCGTGAGGGGATTTGTAAAAAAAGCATCTTTCAGGCCTGGGGCGGCAATGCCTCCGGCCTGTTTTTTTGGCGCCGTGAAAGGGAGGAATGGCGGGGCGTTTTCGCAAAATAGACAAGGGACGCGCTTTTTTCTTGGGAAGAAAGAACAGCCCGCCCCGGGAAAACTTGTACAGTCCAATCTCGGAAAAGCGACAGTTCCCAGTCGGATTTTCTACAGCGCCACAAACACGCTGGGAGAGAAGTCGGATTCCCAACATTTTTCGTAGGATATTTAACAGACAATTTTCATCTGGGTATTGTACAATTTATCCGCAAATTGTTGTTTGCACCTGCGCTTGACCGACTCCTTATACAAGCGTGTAGAAGGGAAGCCTCCCCGGCGGATGTTGGGGAGGCTTCCTTGTTTTTACCGCCGCTTCTGGCGGCTGGGGCTGGCGCCGAACTGGCGCTTGTACTGGCGGGAGAAGTTGGACAAATCGGAGAAGCCCGCCAAGGTGGCGGCCTCTGTGACGCCGTAGCCCTGGCCCAGGAACTCCCGGGCCTGCTCCAGGCGCAGGCGCATCAAGTAGGCCTGGGGCGGCTCCCCGTAGGCCTCCCGGAACAGGACGGTGAGGTACCGGCGGTCGATGTGGAGGGTATCGGCCAGCTTTTGGATGCTGACCGGCTGCATGTAAGAGGTCTCCAGGTAGGCCTTGGCGTAGGCGGCGTAGGGCTCCTGGCGGCTGGCGGGCGGGGGCGCGTCTTGGGACAGGCGCCACAGCACGTCGTAGAGCAGCGCGAAGACCCGCCCGTCCTGGTGCTCGTACCGGCACTGCTCCCGGAGGCTTTCAAAGAGCTTGCGCACCGGGGGCTGGCGGATGACAGGGACCTGCAAAAAAGGGGGCGTCTCCCCTGCCTGGAAGCCCAGCCACACGTACTGCCAGGGGCGGGCGGCGCTGGCCCGGTAGGTGGTGACTTCCTCGGGGCGGATGACGAACAAGTCCCCGGCATCCACCCGGTATGTGGCGCCCCCTTTGAGGAAGGTGCCCTCCCCCTCCAGCACGTAGTGGAGCAGGTGATAGTGCCGCACCGCCGGGCCGAACTGGTGGCCGGGGGCGCAGGCCTCCCAGCCGAAATTCAAAGGCGCCAGGCCGTGCCACCAGCCCGGGGCCACGGCGTACTCCAGCTTCTCCATGATAGCGGCCTCCCTGTTGCGATGTTTGTTTCCATTTTACCAAATCTGCCCTCCATTTTGCAATGGCTTTTTCCGGCGGCTTCTGGTACACTGGAAGCGCAACCAATCTTTGCCGAGGAGGCTGTAAAGAAAATGTTGAAAATTACTTTTATGGGCGCCGGCAGCACGGTGTTTGCCCGCAACGTGCTGGGCGACGTGATGTGCACCCCCGCCCTGCGGGAATGCGAAATTGCCCTGTATGACATTGACGGCCAGCGGCTGGACGAGAGCTACCGCATTTTGTCCACCATCAACCAGAATATCAACGAGGGCCGGGCTGTGCTGAAAACCTATCTGGGCGTGGAAAACCGCAAGGAGGCCCTGCGGGGCGCCAAGTTTGTGGTGAACGCCATCCAGGTGGGCTTCTACGAGCCCTGCACCGTCATCGACTTTGAAATCCCCAAGAAGTACGGCCTGCGCCAGACCATCGCCGACACCTTGGGCATTGGCGGCATTATGCGGGCCCTGCGGACCATCCCCGTGCTGGAGGACTTTGCCCGGGATATGGAAGAGGTCTGCCCCGACGCGCTGTTCCTCAACTACACCAACCCCATGGCCATGCTCTCCGGCTACATGCAGCGCTACACCGGCGTGCAGACTGTGGGCCTGTGCCACAGCGTGCAGACCTGCTCCCAGCACCTGCTGGAAAGCCTGGGCATGGAGGACAAGCTGGAGGGCCGCAAGGAGCTTATCGCCGGCATCAACCACATGGCGTGGCTGCTGTCCATCCAGGACAAGGACGGCAACGACCTGTACCCCGAAATCAAAAAGCGGGCCAAGGAGAAGAACGCCGCCGAGAAGCACGGCGACATGGTGCGCTTTGACTACATCGACAAGCTGGGCTACTACTGCACTGAGTCCAGCGAGCACAACGCCGAGTACAACTGCTTCTACATCAAGAAGAACTACCCCGAGCTCATCGAGCGGTTCAACATCCCCCTGGACGAGTACCCCCGCCGCTGCGTGAACCAGATTAAGGGCTGGAAGGAAATGAGTGAGAAGCTGCTCTCCGACACGGAGCTCTCCCACGAGCGCTCCAAGGAGTACGCCTCTTACATCATGGAGTCCGTCATCACCGGCGCGCCCTTGCAGATTGGCGGCAACGTGCTGAACACCGGCCACCTGATCGAAGACTTCCCCGAGCAGGCCTGCGTGGAGGTGCCCTGCCTAGTCAACGGCACCGGCGTCCATCCCACCTATGTGGGCCACCTGCCCCCTGTGCTGGCCGCCATGAACATGACCAACATCAACACCCAGCTGCTGACCATTGAGGCCGCCCGCACCAGGAAGAAGGAGGACATCCTCCGGGCTGTGATGCTGGAGCCCCACACCGCCGCCGAGCTTTCCATCGACGACATGGCGAAGATGATTGACGAGCTCATTGAGGCCCACGGCGAGTACATGGCCATGTACCACTAAACCCCAAAGGAGGCTGCTATGGAGACTATCCGCATTGGCACCTGCGTGCCAGGACAAGCCACGGAAAAGCTTCTCCCCCACTTTGTGCGGGCGGGGTTTGAATGCGTGGCGCTGAACTTCCACATGGAGTTCCCCGAAAAGGACCTGCCCACCTATTGGGAGAAGGTGCGCCCGCTGCTGGAGGGCTCGCCGGTGAAGGTGTCCTCCATCGGCTTTTACTGCAACGCCCTGGAAAACGAGGGCCAGCGCAAGACCTTGGAGCACTTTATCGACAACGCCCACCTGTTCGGCACAGATGTGGTGACCACCTTCGCCGGCGCCCTGGAGGGCCAGCCGGTGGAAACGGCCATCCCCCGGTACAAGGAAGTCTTTGGGGAGCTGGCCCGCCGGGCCGAGGCCAAGGGCGTGCGCCTGGCCATTGAGAACTGCCCCATGGACGGCACCTGGCACAAGGCCACCTGCAACATCGGCTTTAACCCCAAGGCCTGGGAGATGATGTTCGACGCGGTGCCCAGCCGGGCCATTGGCCTGGAGTGGGAGCCGGCCCACCAGATGGTGCAGCTCATCGACCCGCTGCCCCAGCTGGAGGAGTGGGCGGACCGCGTGTACCACATCCACGGCAAGGACGCCACCCTCCACTGGGACAGGGTGCGCAAGTGGGGCGTCTTTGGCGCTGGGGAGTTCGCGGAATCCCGGACGCCGGGCTACGGCGACACCGACTGGCGGGACGTGTTCCACATCCTCTATTCCCGGGGCTATGTGGGCGACCTGGTGGTGGAGGGCTTCCACGACCCCATCTTTAAGGAGGAGCGGGAATGGGCGGGGCAGCTGCACGCCCTGGAATACTTGAAATGGTGCCGGGGCGGCACCGAGGAATCCCCTTGGTGATGCCCCGCAAAGGAGACCCCCGGAAGCCTTTTCAGGCCTCTGGGGATTTCCCATACCTGGGAGACTGCAAGCGCTTTGATTTTTTATAGACTGAAAGGAGCAATGCCACGATGAAATCACCAAAAGAGCGGGCCAAGGAATTGGTGGCCCAGATGACCCTGGCGGAAAAATGCGCCCAGATGAAGTACGACGCCCCTGCCATTGAGCGGCTGGGGGTGCCTGCCTACAACTGGTGGAACGAGGCCCTCCACGGGGTGGCGCGCTCTGGGGCGGCCACGGTGTTCCCCCAGGCCATTGGCATGGCGGCCAGCTTTGACAAGGACTTGATGTTCCAGACGGCCACCGCCATCTCCGACGAGCTGCGGGCCAAGTATAACGACTACAGAAAGTTTGGCGGCACGGAGATTTACCAGGGGCTGACAGCCTGGTCCCCCAACATCAACATCTTCCGGGACCCCCGCTGGGGCCGCGGCCACGAGACCTATGGCGAGGACCCCTACCTCACCGGCGAGATGGGTGTGGCCTTTGTAAAGGGCCTGCAGGGGGATGACCCCAGCTGCCGCAAGGTGGACGCCACCTTGAAGCACTACGCCGTGCACAGCGGCCCGGAAAGCCTGCGCCACAGCTTCGACGTCCACGTGGAGGACGGCGACCTGTACGAGACGTACCTGTGGGCCTTTAAGTACTGCATCGACCACGCGGACCCCTCCGCGGTGATGGGCGCCTACAACCGGGTAAACGGGGAGCCCGCCTGCGCCAGCGAGACGCTGCTGCAGAAAATCCTCTTTGGGGAGTTTGGCTTTGAGGGCTATGTGGTGTCCGACTGCGGCGCCATCTGCGACATCAACCGCAACCACCAGGTGACGGCCAACGAGGCCGAGAGCGCCGCCCTGGCTGTGAACAACGGGTGCATCCTCAACTGCGGCGACGCCTACAAGTGGCTGAAGACCGCCGTGCTGCTGGGGATGATTTCCGAGGAGACCATCACCGCCAGCGTGGAGAAGCTGTTTGAGGCGCGGTTCCGCCTGGGCATGTTCGACAAGGACGGCCCCTACGACCAGCTGACCGATGAGGTGGTGGAATCCCCCGAGCACCTGGCCCTGAGCCGGAAGATGGCCCAGGAGAGCGTGGTGCTGCTGAAGAACAACGGCATCCTGCCCCTGGACCCCAAGGCCAACGTGGCGGTGATTGGCCCCAACGCCGACGACAAGTCCGTGCTGCTGGGCAACTACAACGGCACGCCCTCCCAGTACACCACACTGCTGCGGGGCATCCAAGAGGCCGCCCAGGGCAAGGTGCGCTACGCCAGGGGCTGCCACATTCACCGGGCCACTGTGGGCCAGTGGGAGGAGCACCCCCTGCGGGAGGCCATCCTGGCGGCCCAGAAGAGCGACGTGGTCATTTTGTGCATGGGCCTGAACCCCACCATCGAGGGCGAGGAGGGCGACGCCTACAACGGCGACATGAGCGGCGACAAGACCAGCCTGGATTTGCCCGCTTCCCAGGAGGCTTTGATTGAGGAGATCCTCAAGGTGGGCAAGCCCACGGTCTTTTTGAACGTGACAGGCAGCTGCGTCAACCTGACCCGGGAGGACCAGGCCTGCGACGCGGTGCTCCAGGTGTTCTACCCCGGCGCCGAGGGCGGCAAGGCTGTGGCGGACATCCTCTACGGCAAGGTCTCCCCCAGCGGCAGACTGCCGGTGACGTTCTACCACAACGACAGCGAGCTGCCCCGGTTTACGGACTACTCCATGAAGGGCCGCACCTACAAGTACTTCCAGGGCAAGCCCCTCTACCCCTTTGCCCACGGCCTTTCTTACACGGAGTTTGCCTACGAAAACCTGGCCTTTGACGGCGCCAACGTGACCGGCACGGTGAAGAACACCGGCGCCATGGCCAGCGGCCACGCCATCCCCGTGTTTGTGAAGGACCCGGAGGAGGAAGGCGTCAACTGCCGCCTGGCCGGCTTTGCCCGGGTGGAGCTGGAGCCCGGCCAGGAGGCTGGCTTCCAGGTGGAGCTGTGCCCGGAAATCCTCAGCCTGTTCCAGGAGCCCCAGCGCCTTGTGGCCTTGGTGGGCGGCGTGGACGGCTGCCAAGTCAACCAGTAACACAAGCAAAACAGCAAAAAGGAAGGGCTGCCGCGGATGGCGGCAGCCCTTCCTCTTTTTTTGTTTAGTGGTACACAGCGGCGATGTCCAGGTTTTCATCCAGCACCACCAGGTCGGCGCGCTTGCCCGGGGCAATGCTGCCGATTTCCCCATCCAGGCCAATGGCCCGGGCGGGAAGCAACGTGGCTGCCTTGACGGCCTGCTCAAAGGGCACGCCGAAGGAAACCAGGTTTTTGATTTCCTGGTGCAGGTTGGTGACGGAGCCCGCGATGGTGCCGTCGGGCAGCAGCGCCTTGCCCTGGTGGACGGTGACCATCTGGCCGCCCAGGTCGAAGGCCTCGCCCTCCGGCATACCGTTGGCCCGCATGGAGTCGCTGACGATAAGCGCCCTGTCCCCCAGCAGCCGGAAGGCGGCCCGCAGCACCGCCGGGTGGATGTGGAAGCCGTCGCAAATCAGCTCGCCTCGGACACGGCTGTCGTCGAACACGGCGCCCACCACGCCGGGCTTCCGGTGGTGGAGGCCGCTCATGGCGTTGAACAGGTGGGTGGCGTGGGTGACGCCATTGTCAAAGGCGGCCTTGGCCTGGTCATAGTCCGCGGTGGTGTGGGCAATGGACACGGTGCACAGTTGGCTGGCCTTTTCCACAAAGTCCAGGCCGCCGGGCTGCTCGGGGGCCACGTCCACCAGGCGGACAATGCCGCCGCTTTCCTCATAGAACCGCTGGAACAGCGGAAAGTCCGGCGGCAGGATGTCCTCCTCCTTCTGGGCGCCTTTGCGCTCCTTGGCGATGAAGGGACCTTCCATGTTCACGCCCACCACCCGGGCGCCCCCCTCCATGGGGTGGTCCATCATATCCTTGGCGGCCAGCAGCGCCGCCTGGATGGTCTCCCGGCTGGTGGTCATGGTAGTGGGGCAGAAGGAAGTCACCCCGTGGGCCAGCAGGAAAGCCGCCATGGCCTCCTGGGCCTCCCGGGTGGCGTCGCAGGTGTCCGCGCCGGCGCAGCCGTGGATGTGCACATCCACAAAGCCCGGCACCACGGTGTAGCTGCCCGCGCAGTCCACCGCCAAGTCCTCCTCCTTGCGGGGCAGGTCTTTGCCCACCCGCAGGATTTTCCCATCCTCAATCTCAATGTCCCCCTGGACCAGGCGGAAGTCCTCATCCAGGTAGTTTGCGTGAATCAGCAGCATTTGCAACATCCTTCCTTTTCCCCGCAAGCGGGGCTACAGCATGGCGTTCAGCAAGATGAGAAGGGTGACACCGGGCACGCCCAACAGCCCCGCCGCCCCCAGGCTGAGGCGGTTTACAGGCACCAGCACCCCGGTGTACGCCCCGCAGAGATTGACCAGCGCCAGGGCCACAAAGCCCAGCGCCGCCGAAAGCAAAAAGCCCTTCATCGGTTTCGCAAGCCCCCTGTTTGTCCAGATGGTACACTAGTATGAGGGGGCCGGGCCGGTTATGCCATCAGGGCTCCTGGGGGACAAAGTCCACGCGGCCGGTGGCCACGTCGGCGGCGGCCACGATGATGCCGATTTCCTCGCCCATCATCAGCACCCGGCCAGAGCGCAAATCTCGGTGGGACACTTCTCCGTCGTACTCGAACTCGCGGTTTTCAAATTCGTTGAGGCTGACAAAGCCCTCGGCGTTGTTCTCCAGCTTGACGAAAATCCCCTTGGGTGTCACGCCGCTGATGATGCCGGTGTGGCGCTCCCCCAGGTGGGCCTTCATATACTCGGCGATATAGCAATCCTCGGCGGAGCGCTCCCCGGTGACGGCCCGCACCTCTGTCTGGGAGGACTGGGCCGCGGCCAAGGACGTGAACTCGCCGTAGCGGCGCTTGAGGGTGGTCTGGTCCGCCCCGGCCACCAGGTCGCTTAGAATGCGGTGGATGGAGGTATCGGGGTAGCGGCGGATGGGCGAGGTGAAGTGGCTGTACTCCCCCAGGGCCAGGCCAAAGTGGCCAATCTCCCGGTCGGCGTAATGGGCCTTCTCCATGGTGCGCAGCACCCGCTGGTTGACCAGGGACTCCCGGGGCGTGCCCTTGACCCTATCCAAAATGGCGCCGAAATCCTTGGTGGAGGGCTTGCCCTTCCGCAGCTCCCGGCAGGGGATGCCCAGGCGCTCCAGCAGCTCGGCCAGCTCGTCCACACGGTCGGGCTGGGGGCGCTCGTGGACCCGGTACAGGAAGGGGATTTCCGCCTTCAACGCCGCCCGGGCCGAGGCGATGTTGGCGGCAATCATCATCTGCTCGATGAGCTGCTCGGCCTCGCCGGTGGTGCGGGGCAGCAGCTGGACGCACACGCCGTTCTCATCCAGGACGAACTTTGTCTCATCGCTGGAGAGGTCCATGTTGCCGCGGGCCTCGGCGGCCTTTTGGAACACGTGGAACAGCTCGTAGGCGGCCATCAGGCTGTCCATGACAGGGGCGTACTTGTCCAGCAGCTGCTGGGAGGCGGTGCCCGCCAGAATCTCGTTGACCTCAGAGTAGACGCCCCGGACCTTGGAGTTGATGACGGCCTTGCGGAACTCGTAGTGGGTCATGTTGCCCTGGGTGTCGAACTCCATCAAAGCCGAGAATGTGAGCTTCTCCGTGCCGGCGTTCAAGGAGCACACGCCGTTGGACAGGGCCTCGGGCAGCATGGGGATGACGCGGTCCGCGAAGTACACCGAGGTGCCCCGGCGGTAGGCCTCGTTGTCAATGGCGCTTTTGGCTTTGACGTAGTGGGACACATCGGCAATGTGCACACCAAGCTTGTAGCCGTTCTCCGTCTTATGGACGCAGATGGCGTCGTCCAAGTCCTTGGCGTCGGCGCTGTCGATGGTGAAGATGGGCTCGTCCCGCAAATCCAGGCGCTGGGCGATGTCCTCGGGGGTGACGGTCATTTTGGAAATCTCCTCCGCTTCCGCCAGGACCTCCGGGGGAAACTCAGTGGGGATGCCGCACCGGACGATGATGGCGTCAGCGCAGACGCGGGCCCTCTCCCCTGTGCCGAAGACGGACTGAATCTCCGCCTGGGTCCAGTCGCCCCGGCTGTCCTGCTTGGGGGCGATGAGCACCTTGTCCATGTCCTTGGCGCCGTTGAGGCTGCCCGCCACGCGCAAGTCGTAGCGCAGGGAGCCGTCGGGGGTGACGCGGGCGCCGGTCTCATCCACGTGGACAGTGCCGGTCATGGGCGCCTCGGAGCGGGCCACAATGCGCTTGACCCGGCCGCTGGGGCCCTTGTCCCGCTTCTGCAAATCGGTGAGGATGACCTGGTCCCCCACAAAGGCGCCCTTTAAGGCGCTGCCGGGGACGAAGATGTCCTCGCCGCCCAGCTTGGGCCGGGCAAAGCCGAAGCGCTCGGACAGGGAGACGATTTGGGCCTCGATGTCCCCGCCGCGGGGCACCAGCTTGACCCAGTGGTCCTTATCCACGGTGATTTCGCCCTTGTCCTTTAAGGAGTGGAGGGCGTCGTAAAAGGCGTCCTTATCGTGGATGCCCGCCTCCCGCTGCAGAGAGCGGGAGGGCACGCCGTCCCCGCCGCAGCGCTTGAGGGCCGCCACAATGACTTTTTCCTCCAAAGTGCTGGCGGCGCTGGGCAGCTCGTAGGCATCGGTGGGGCCGAAGGTGCGCTTGCCAAAATTGCCCCGGCTTCCATTCCTGTTCCCGTTTCTGTTTCCGTTAAAAGTAGCTTTTCTTCTCTCCATACACACTCTCTTTCTTCATCACTGCAATCCGTTTACGATGTCCTTGTAATGCCTTCCCCGCACCTCGAAGTTGGGGTACAGGTCGAAGGCGGCGCAGGCCGGGGACAGGGAAACAATGTCCCCCGGCTGGGCGTGGGCCGCCGCTGCGGCCACCGCCTGCTCCATATTGTCCACCCGGAGGATTTCCGGGCAGCCCTCTTGATACTGGGGCGCGGCCTGTACCGCGTCCTGGATTTTCTGGGCCGTGTCGCCCAGAAGAATCAGCGTTTTTACTTTTTCGCACACCGCCGGGCCCAGGGGCTCGAAGGGGATGTGCTTATCATAGCCGCCGGCAATCAGCAGGATTTTCTGGGGGAACAGGGACAGCATCCCAGAAATGACCCGGGTGGGGCTGGTGGCGATGGAATCGTTGTAATACTTTACGCCGCGCAGCTCCCGGACGAATTCCGCCCGGTGCTCCACGCCGGCAAAGGTCTCCGCCACACGGCGGATGGTCTGGGGCTCCACGTCCCCCCACACGGCGGCGATGGCGGCCATGTAGTTTTCCACGTTGTGCCAGCCGGGGATGCGGATTTGGGAGATGGGCAGCAAGGCCTGGCCGTGGACGTAGATAGTCTCCCCGTCGCACCAGACGCCGCGCTCCACCGGGGCGCCCCGGCGGAACATCCAGCAGTCCCCCCGCACCTGGGGGGCGAAGGAGGCGGTAATCTCGTTGCCGGCGTTTAACACCGTGCGGGAGAAGGCCCCCTGGTGCAGCAGGATGTTCTTTTTGGCGTCGATATACTCCTGCATATCCTTGTGGACATCCAGGTGGTTGGGGGAAAGGTTCGTCACCACGGCCACGTCGGGGCTCTCCCGCATGGAGATAAGCTGGAAGCTGGAAAGCTCCACCACGGCGCAGTCCTCCGGCTGGATGGACTCAATCTCCGGCAGCAGGGGCTTGCCGATGTTGCCCCCCAGGTGGACAGTCTTGCCCTGGGCTTTCAGCAGCTCGGCGATGATGGAGGTGGTGGTGGTTTTCCCGTCGCTGCCGGTGACAGCGTATATCTTGCAGGGGCACAGCTGGAAGAACACCTCCATCTCGCTGGTGACGGCGGCGCCCCGCTTGCGGGCGGCCTCCAGCTGGGGCAGGTGGTACTTCATCCCCGGGGTGCGGAAGATGATGTCCTCCCGCAAATCCTCCAGGTAGTTTTCCCCCAGGATGAGCTGGACGCCCCGCTCCTGAAGGGCCTTGCCGTTGTCCCCCAGCTCCTCCAGGGAACGCTTATCCCGGGCGGAAACCAGGGCGCCCTTCTCCTGGAACAGGCGGATGAGGGGCATGTGGCTGCGGCCAATGCCGCAGAAGGTGACGGTCTTGCCTTGGATGCTGGTAAAAAATTGCTCTTTATTCATAGGTTCCCCTTCTCAAATTTTCAAGCTTCGCTTTCCGGCGGCAAGGTCTTGTCATCGGCGTAGCTGCTGTACAGGTGGTAGTAGATGCCCCGCTTCTCCATCAGCTCCTGATGGGTGCCCTTTTCCTCGATGCCGTTGTGGGTGAGGACCAGAATCACCGAGGCGTTTTTGATGGTGGTCAGGCGGTGGGCAATGGTAAAGGTGGTGCGGCCCTTGGCCAGCTTCTCCAGCGAAGCCTGGACAATCTTCTCGCTTTCGTTGTCCAGGGCGGAGGTGGCCTCGTCCAAAATCATAATGGGCGGGTTCTTCAAAAAGGCCCGGGCAATACTGATGCGCTGCTTCTGGCCGCCGGAGAGCTTGACGCCCCGCTCGCCCACAAAGGTATCGTAGCCGTTGGAGAGCTCCTGGATGAAATCGTGGGCGCCGGCCTGCTTGGCCGCCTGGATGACCTCCTCCCGGCTGGCCCCGGGCTTGCCGTACTGGATGTTCTCAAAGACGGTGCCGGAGAACAGGTACACGTCCTGCTGGACAAAGCCAATCTGGTCCCGCAGGGATTTCAAGGTGACATCGTGGATGTTCTGGCCGTCGATGAGGATGCGGCCCTCATCCACGTCGTAGAAGCGGGGAATCAAGTTGCACAGCGTGGTCTTGCCGCCGCCGGAGGGGCCCACCAAGGCCACGTTCTGGCCGGGCTTCACATCCAGGTTGATGTGGGAGAGCACCTGCTTGCCGTCGTCGGCGTAGGAGAAGCTGACGTTCTCAAAGGTGACGGCGCCCTCTTTCACCTGGAGGGGCTTGGCGCCGGGTTCGTCGAAGATGTCCACGTCGGCGTCCATCACCTGGAAGAAGCGCTCCACGCCGGTCATGCCCTGCTGGAACTGCTCGGCGAACTGCACCAGCCGCCGGATGGAGGTAATCAGCGTGCCCACGTAGAGCATGTAGGCCACCAAGTCCGCAGGCTCGATTTGGCCGTTTATCATGAACAGGGCGCCCGCCACCAGCACCAGCAGGTTCATCAGGCCATCGAACAGCCGGTTGGAGGCCTCAAAGCCGCCCATGTAGAAGTACCGGTGGCGCTTGACGTTGTAGAAAATCTGGTTGCCCTTTTCGAACTTCTCCTTCTCCAGCTCCTCGTTGGCAAAGGACTTGACCACCCGCACGCCCAAAAGGCTGTCCTCCACCTGGGCGTTGATTTCGCCCAGCTGGACGCGCTGGATGCGGAACTGCTCTTTCATCTTGCGGTTGAAATACACAGCCGCGAGGACGATGAAGGGCACGATGGTGAACATAATCAAGGTAAGCCACACGTTGACCCCGCACAGGATGATGAAGGAGCCGATAATCTTGATGCCCGCGATGAAGAATTCCTCGGGGCAGTGGTGGGCGAACTCCGTCACATCGAACAGATCGGTGGTGATGCGGGTCATAATCTGGGCCACCTTGGTGTTGTCGAAGTAGTTAAAGGACAGCTTTTGCAGGTGGTCGAACATAGCGGTGCGCATATCTGTCTCTATTTTCGTGCCCATGATGTGGCCCACGGAGGCCATGAAGAAGTTGGCCGCGGCGTCCACCAGGCGCAGGAACAAGTACAGCGCGCCAATCTTGAGGACCACCCCCACCGTGAGGGAGGCCAAATCGTTGATGCCGGCGTTGGTGACATACCGCACCAGCATGGGCAGCACCAGCTCGCACACCGTGGTGAGGGCCGCGCAGAACAAATCAAAGAAAAGCACGGCCTTGTACTTGGCAAAGTACGGGATGAACCTCCGGATAAGCCCTTTGGGGCGCTTTGTTTTTTTCGTTTGCAAAATCCCACCTCAAATCATTTCATAACATACCATGATGCATTATGCCACAAAACGCGGCCAGAATCAAGCCCCTGGGCTGGTGGGAAGCCGGGGCGGGAAAGATTGAAAGTACTTTTCCTCTTACAGTTGTTATAGCAGCGGCAAAAGGGCCAGCAGGCCGGCCCCGTGGAGCAGGGCCATGAGGAAGGGCCCCGCCGCCCGGGGCAGGCTTTTTCCCCAGAGGCCCACACAGCCGTCCACAGCCTGCACCAGGAGCATGGCCCCGGTGACGGCGGCCAGGAATCCCACCGAGCCCGCGAAAAAGGCGCCGGCCGCCAAAGCCGCCAAGGCCAGGCTGCGGGCAAAGGTGTATAGAGCCGCCGTTCTGGCGGTGGCAGGGCCGCGCGCAACGGCCCGCAGGGAGTAGCAGGGTGATGGCGGCGGTGACGGTAGTGGCCATGGGGATGCCTCCTTGCTCTCTTGGGTTCAGTTATATTGTACCACGGGGCGGGCTGGGGGACAAGGCGGTTTCCCGGTTGCAAAGGGCGGCGCTGGGATGTATAATCGGAGGGAAGGAGGGATTGCCGTGAACATTGTTGTCTTGGACGGCGGCACCACCAATCCGGGGGACCTTTCGTGGGCGCCCTTGGAGCGGCTGGGCCAGGTGACAGTCTACAGCCAGACGCCGCAGCCCCTGGTGGTGGAGCGGCTGGCCACGGCCCAGGCCGCCCTGCTGAACCGGGCCGCGCTGGGGCGGGAGGAATTCGCCCAACTGCCGCAGCTGCGCTATGTGGGTACCTTGGCCACGGGCTACAACACCATCGACGTGGCCGCCGCCCGGGAGGCCGGGGTGACGGTGTGCAACGTGCCCCACTACTGCGAGGACGCTGTGGCCCAGCATGCTTTGGCGCTACTGCTGTGCCTGTGCAACAAGGTGCAGCGCTCCAGCCAGGCGGTGCGGGCGGGGCACTGGACCCAGGCCGTGGAGGAAAGCCACCAAAGCCTCTCCCCCATCGCCCTGGCGGGGAAGCGCCTGGGGGTGTTGGGCTACGGCAGCACGGGGCAGCGCATGGCCGCCCTGGGCCTGGCTTTGGGCATGGAAGTCCTCCTGTGCAGCAGGACGCAAAAGGCCGCGCCGGCAGGCTGCCGCTGGGTGGATGTGGAAACCCTTTTCCGGGAAAGCGACGTGGTGTCCCTCCACTGCCCCCTCAATGGGGAAACCCGGGGGTTGGTGGGCCGGCGGCTGCTCGCCCTGCTGAAGCCCACGGCGCTGCTCATCAACACGGCCCGGGGCGGGCTGGTGGACGAAAGCGCCCTGGCGGAGGCTTTGAACCAGGGGAAGCTGGCGGGCGCCGGGCTGGACGTGCTCACCCAGGAGCCCCCGCCTCCCTCCTGCCCCCTGCTGACAGCCCGCAACTGCGTCATCACCCCCCACGTGGCCTGGGCGGCCCAGGAGGTGCGGGCACGGCTGATTGACGAAGTGGCGGAGAACCTGCGCTGCTTTCTAGCGGGGCATCCCCGGAATGTGGTAAGCTGATTCAATCAAAAAGGAAAACAGGGGCGCTGTTTGGGGCGCCCCCTAAGGAAATGCAGAAAGGATGGACAGATATGAACGATTTTGTGTTCCAGGCCCCCACCAAGGTGGTCTTTGGCAAAGGTGTGGAAAACCAGGTGGGCCAGCTGTGCAAGGAGCAGGGCGCCACAAAAGTGCTGGTTCACTTTGGCGGGCAGAGCGCCAAGAAAAGCGGCCTGCTGGACCGGGTGTACGCCTCTCTGGACGCGGCGGGCATCCCCTACGTGTCTTTGGGCGGGGTGAAGCCCAATCCCCGGCTCTCTTTGGTGTACGAGGGCATTGAGCTGTGCAAGCGGGAGGGCGTGGACTTCCTGCTGCCTGTGGGCGGCGGCAGCGTGATCGACTCCGCCAAGGCCATTGGCTACGGCCTGGCCAACGACTTTGACGTGTGGGACCTGTACGACAGGAAGAACACTGCCAAGGCCTGCGCCCCCCTGGGCGCGGTGCTGACCATCGCCGCGGCAGGCAGCGAGATGAGCGACTCCAGCGTTATCACCAAGGAGGAGGGCGGCATCAAGCGGGGGTACAACTGCGACCTGTGCCGGTGCAAGTTCGCGGTGATGAACCCCGAGCTGACCTACACCCTGCCCGCCTACCAGACGGCCTGCGGCGCGGCGGACATTATGATGCACGTGATGGAGCGGTACTTCGTCACCGAGGACACGTTGGCCCTCACCGACGGCATGGCCGAGGCGTTGATTCGCACGGTGATGGAGAACGCCCCCATCGCCTTAAAGGAGCCGGAAAACTACAAGGCCCGGGCGGAAATCCTGTGGGCCAGCTCCCTGGCGCACAACGGCCTGATGAACTGCGGCGGCCCCAAGGGCGACTGGGCCTGCCACCAGCTGGAGCACGAGCTGGGCGGCATGTTCGACGTGGCCCACGGCGCCGGGCTGGCCGCTGTGTGGGGCAGCTGGGCCCGGTACGTCTGCGGGGAGAAGCCCCAGCGCTTTGCCCAGTTTGCCCACCGCATCTTCGGCATCCCCTGCCAGGGCGACGCCAAGGAGACAGCCCTAAAGGGCATTGAGGCCATGGAGGATTTCTATCGCTCCATCGGCATGCCGGTGAACATCCGGGAGCTGGGCTGCGAGCTCACGGAGGAGCAGATTGCCACTTTGGCGGAGAAGTGCTGCTTTGGCGGGCGGACCATCGGCCTGTTCAAGGTGCTGGGAAAAGAGGACATCCGGGAAATCTACCGCATGGCCAAGGGCTGAGGCCCGCCGCCCTGGGAAAAGCCTTTCACCAAATTGAGAAGCGTTCGCAGGGTGTTTCACGAAAAAGCGCGGAAAAAGGAAAAGGACCGGTAAACCGGTCCTTTTCCTTCTTTTGGGGAGGAGTTGTATTGAAAAGTGCGGCTTTTGCCGCGAACCTTGTACTCTTGATTACGGTCTTATTATACCGATGCAAACGATTGTTGTCAACGGTTTCACGGAGAATCTACCTTTTGAAAAAATCTAAGAATATCGAAAAACCCCTTTTTATAAAATACGCACAACAAAAATCCCGCAAAGCCGCGCCGCGCTTGTGTTTGCGGGGGTTTTATGCTATGATAGCCCCAGGAATTCCGCCCACCGCGGGCAGAAACACAGAACAGGATAAAGGAACGGAAGCCATGACGACACTGCGCAAAAACGATTTGATTGACATAGACATCACCGGCATGACGGCACAAGGCGCCGGCGTGGGCCACTGGGAGGGGATGGCGGTGTTCACCCCGCTGACAGCCCCGGGGGACCGGGCCCGGGTGCGGGTGGTCAAGGTGGCGAAAAGCTACGCCTTTGGCAGGCTGGAGGAGCTGCTCTCCCCCTCTTCGGACCGGGTGGAGCCGGACTGCCCCTGCTTCGCCCAGTGCGGCGGCTGCTGCTACCGGCACATCCGCTATGAGGCGGAGTTAAAAATCAAAGAGGCGCGGGTGCGGGACGCTTTGGAGCGGATCGGGGGCTTTTCCGGGCTGCCCATGCGGCCTATTTTGGGGGCGCCCTCCCGGGATGGGTACCGGAACAAGGCGCTGCTGCCCCTGGGGGTGAAAAAGGACGGCAGCCTATCCATGGGCTTCTACGCGGTGAACTCCCACCGCATTGTGGACTGCCAGCGGTGCCTGCTGCAGCCGGAGGAGTTCAACCGGGCCATGGAGGCTTTCCGGCAGTGGGCGGCGGCATACGGCGACCCGGTGTACGACGAGGGGAGCCACTCCGGCAAAATGCGGCGGCTGTACTTGCGCATGGGGGAACAGTCCGGCCAGGTGCTGGCCTGCGTGGTAGTCAACGGCAACGGGCTCCATCACGAGCAGGAATTGGTGGAGCAGCTCAAGGCGGCGGTGCCGGGCCTTGCCAGCGTGGTGATCAACTCCAACCGGGAGCGCACCAACGTGGCCCTGGGCAAAAAGTGCCGCACCATCTACGGGACGGACACCATCGAGGACAGGCTGTGCGGGCTGCGGTTCCAGCTCTCCCCCCTCTCCTTCTACCAGGTGAACCGGGGGCAGGCGGAGCGGCTGTACGGCTTGGCGGGGGAATACGCCCAGCTCACCGGGGAGGAGCTGCTGTTGGATTTATACTGCGGCGCGGGGACCATTGGGCTCTCCCTGGCGGGGAAGGCCCGGCGGCTGCTGGGGGTGGAAATCATCCCGGAGGCGGTGGAGAATGCCCGGGAAAACGCCAAACTCAACGGCATTGAGAACGGGGAGTTCTTCTGCGGGGACGCGGCGGAGGCTGCCCAGATGCTGGCCCAGCGGGGCGAGCGACCGGACGTCATTGTGCTGGACCCACCCCGGAAGGGGTGCTCCCCGGAGTTGGTGGAGACAGTGGCCCAGTTCGGGCCGCAGCGGGTGGTGTACGTCTCCTGCGACCCGGCCACGCTGGCAAGGGATTTGAAGCTCTTTGCCCAGCTGGGGTATCCCCCTGTGGAGGCCGCGCCGGTGGACATGTTCCCGGGGACGGCACATGTGGAGACGGTAGCACTCTTATCGAACCGCACCTGATTGCAGCGAAGAGACATCATGGGGTGCGACGGAGCGGATGCCTCCTTTTGCTTAGGTGGGAAACGCTGTCTCCACCGCTGCGCACCCTTGCCCTGGCAGCATACTGACAGACGCAGCACTCAACTGAAAACGGAAAACCCCTCTGGCTTGTGGCGCAGAGGGGTTTTCCTTATGGGATTTGTGCCTCTTCCCTACCGGGCCTTAGCGGCGGACCAACAAGGTGTCGAAGGGCTTGAGGGGCTCGTCGCCGATTGTAGCGCCGGTGAGGATGTCCGTCTCCCCCGCGAAGGCCTGGGGAGCCTGCTGGGGCTTGCCGGTGAGGTTCAGGATGAACCAGAACTCAGCGCCGTCCTTCACGCGCTTGACAATCTCCAAGGGGGTGTCCTCGGTGATGAGGCGCTCCACCCCAGCGGCGGCAGCCACGCCGTCCAGGATTTTGTCCAGGCCAGCGGCTTCGGGCTGGGTGCCCACATAGTAGACAGTGCCCTTGCCGTAGGCGTTCTTGGTGACAGCGGGGGTGCCTTCGTAGAAGTCCTCGCCGTACGTGGCAAGGGCCTGGGCGCCCTCCAGGTGGAGGATGTCGCAGAGCAGGCTGCACTTGGCTTCGGCGCCGTCGGTGAACCGCAGGGTGTTGGTCTGCTCAGGGGCCAGGGCGTCAATCTCCTCAGCCCAGATGCAGCACATCTTGCGCAGGGGGCCAGGATAGCCGCCCAGGTGGACGTTGTCGGACTGGTCCACGATGCCGCTCATGAAACCGGTGACCAAGGTGCCGCCGTTCTCCACGAACCGCTCCAGGGCCTCGGCCATACCCTCTTTCACCATGTACAGCACAGGGGCCACGATAACCTGGTACTTGGAGAAGTCGCCGTCTACGGGCACCATGTCCACGGGAATGTGCTTGTCGTAGAAGTAGCGGTAATACTGGTGGATTTGGTCCACGTACTTCAAATCCACGGTGGGGCCGCTGGTGTACTCCAGGGCCCAGTAGTTGTCCCAATCGAAGAGGATGCCCACCTGGGCGGGGTTATCCGCGCCGATGGTCTGGGTGCCCAGGGCTTTCAGTTCGGCGCCCAGCTGGGAGCACTCTTTGAACACCCGGGTCTCGCCGCTGCCGGAGTGGGCAATCACCGCGCCGTGGAACTTCTCGCAGGCGCCCTTGGAGCGGCGCAGCTGGAAGAACTGGATAGTGTCGCCGCCGTGGGCGATGGTCTGGTAGCTTTGGGCGCGCATCTGGCCAGGCCTCTTCAAGGAGTTGTACCGCTGCCAGTTCTGCTGGCTGGGGGTCTGCTCCATGAGCATGAAGGGCTGGTCTTTCAGGCCGCGCATCAAGTCGTTGCGCATGGCAACCATGCTCCAGGGGGTATCGTAGGCGGGGTAGCTATCCCAGGAGACGATGTCCATCTCCTTGGCCCACTTGAAGTAATCCAGGCCCTTGTAGGTGCCCATCAGGTTTGTGGTGATGGCGGTCTCCTTGTCGTACTCCCGGATGGCGTCCCGCTCCATTTTGAAGTTCTCCAGGAGGCTGTCGGACATGAACCGGCGGTAATCGATGGAGATGCCCGCAAAGGCGGTCTTCTCATAGCCGATGCCCTCGCCCAGGGCGTTGGGGGCGACAATCTCGTCCCAGTCGTAGAAGGTGTGGCCCCAGAACTCGGTGTTCCAAGCCTCGTTGACAGCTTGGATGGTGCCGTACTTCTTTTGCAGCCACACGCGGAACTCTTTCTGGCAGTTCTCGCAGTAGCACTCGCCGCCGTACTCGTTGCCGATGTGCCAGCAGGTGACGTGGGGGTTGGAGCCGTAGCGCTTGGCCAGCTCTACCACCAGCTTGCGGGCGTACTTCTGGAAGACCAGGCTGTTGGGGCAATGGTTGTGGCGGTGGCCAAACTTATGCCGGCGGCCCTCGTAATCCACGCGGGTGACCTCGGGGTACTTCTTGCACAGCCAGGCGGGCATGGCCGCGGTGGAGGTGGCCATGACGATGTCGTAGCCCTCTTTGGAGAGCATGTCCACGATGTCGTCCAGCTCGGAGAAATCGTAGGTGGATTCATCAGGCTGGAGCTTTGCCCAGGAGAACACGTTGATGGTGGCGGAGTTGATGCCCGCCTGCTTGAAGAGCCTCATGTCCTCGTCCCAAATCTCGCGGGGCCACTGGTTGGGGTTATAGTCGCCGCCGTAGAGGATACGGTTGAAGGGCGTTTTCACGGTGATCGCTTCCTTTCTGTGATGTTTCATAACAGAGAAACGCCGCCCGAGCGGCAAAGGGCTTGTGCGCTCTGGCGGCGTCTCCTATTTTACATGATAGAATATGTTATGGCAAGAGAGGGATTACTCCAAGGTGCCATCGTACATATCCTGGTACCACTGCAGCCACTCCTGATACTGCAGCTGGTCCAGACGCTCCACATAAGCATCCCACTCGGCATCGGTAAAGCCGTTCATGATAGCCTGGGCGCGGAACTGCTTGATGTAAGCGAACAGGTCGGTTTCGATGAAGGTACGGCGGTCGATCGCCTCGGTGGAAACATAGGTCTGAGGCAGCTGATCTTCCTTGGGAATGAAGTACTCATCCACCTGATCCACCATGGTATCGCGCAGGGCGGCAGCGGGAGAAATCTCGCCGTCGTTCTTGGGGGTGTCAGCAATGGTCAGCAGGGGACCGTCGTTCACGGTGCCGTAGGTGTACTTCATGTGCTCGAAAGTGAACTCGGGGGTGGTGTCCTCGGGAACCTTGAAGTAGTAGCCGGAGCCATCTTCGTACTCATCCCACAGCTCACCCTTCGCGCCCAGAGCCACGGTCAGAGCGCTCTCAACATCGCGGGCCTGGTAATCCCACAGGCGGATAGCGGCCTCGGGGTACTCGCACTGGGTGGTGACAACCCACTTCTGCTTCTGGATGGTGGAACGCTGCACTTCGCCGTTGGCGATGGGGTCAACGCCCTCGATAGCCTGGATGGGAGGCAGAACGACCCAATCCTTCTCCTGCTCGCTGGAGAGGTACTCCAGGGCAGTCCAAGCAAAGTACGTGCCGACCTGGCCGCTCTTAATCTTGGTGGAGAACATTTCAGTGTTCTGAGAGAAGCCTTCCTGATCCATCAAGCCCTCGGAATAGAGCATGTGATGGTACTCCAGATACTGACGGTAAGCGTCGGTATTCACGCTGCCAGAGACAACGCCGTCGCGGGTGGACCTATTGCTGGTAGCTTCGCTGCCAGCGCCATCGCCAATGCCCCACCAGCCCATGGTGTTGGTGGCGTAAGCGCACCACATGTCTTCGGAGAAGCAGTAGGGGATTTCATCCGCCTGGCCGTTGCCGTTGGGATCCTGCTCTTTGAAAGCGCGGAGCACTTCGGTGTACTCGTCCAGAGTGGTGGGCAGTTCCTTGCCAACCGCGTCCAGCCAAGCCTTGTTGATGATCTGGATGCCGTCGCCGGAGTTCTCATACAGGGACTCGTAGCGGCCCAGCAGGCCATAGATGTGGCCACTGGGAGTGGTGGCGATTTCTTTCCAGTCAACGCCCAGCTGGTCGTAGGTAGCCACGCAGTTGGGTGCGAAGGTATCGACCAAATCCTCGATGGCAACCAGCTGCTCTTCGTTCTGCAGCACCTGCGCGTCAGACAGCAGGGCCCAGAACACGTCGGGCATATCGCCGCCGGCCAACATCAGAGGCACACGCTCGGCAGCGGTGCCGGCAGCCAGCTCCACCCACTCGATGGTGATGCCGGTTTCCTCCGCGATGTTTTTCCACGCGGGCTTTTCGTTGTAGCTGGTGGTGGTGTCCAGCATGTGGCGTTCCTTCGCCACGCTGATGGTGATGGGCTCTACCACGATGGGCAGGCCGGAAACGTTGGTGTTGTTGACGACCTCGCCTTCAGACGGGGTGCTGGTTTCGCCTTCGGCAGCAGAGCTATCGCCGCCTTCCGCCGCGCTGGAAGTGCCACCGGAAGAGGTGGAAGATCCGCCACCGCCGTTGCAGCCTGCCAGGGTGCCAACCACGAGGGTCAGGCACAGCAGGAGAGCTAGGAATCTTTTCATTGTTATCCTCCTTTGGATAGAAATGTGGTTTTCGCCTTCCATAGATGGAAGAGGCGTTGTATCAGGCAGCCCTTTGGGGCTTATCCCTTAATGGAGCCGATCATGACGCCCTGCACAAAGTACTTCTGGATGAAGGGGTACACACAGATGATGGGCACGGTGGATACCACAATGGTGGAGTACTTCATGACGCTGGCCATGGTCTGCAGCTGTGCGGCAGCCGTGGGGTCGGTGCCGGTATCAGCAGCGTTCATGTTGGCGACCAGGAGCAGTTCGCGCAGCCACAGCTGCAGGGGGAACTTATACCGGTCGCTGAGGAAAATCATGGGGTAGAAGTAGGAGTTCCAGTAGCTAACCGCCACGTACAAGGCAATAACCGCAATGATGGCCTTGGACAGGGGGATGGCAATCTGGAAAATAAACCGGGCGTTGGAGCAGCCATCGATGGAGGCGGCTTCAAACAGGTCGTGGGGCAAAGAGTTCGCGAAGTAGGAACGGACCAAGATGATGTTGTACACGGTGATGCAGCTAATGATGATCATCAGGAAGCGGGTGTCCATCAGGCCCAGGTTGTTGATGATGATGTAGAAGGGGATCATGCCGCCCTGGAAGTACATGGTGAAGACGAACAGCTTCATGATGATGCCGTGGCCCGGAAGGTCCTTCCGGGAGAGGGCGTAGCCGGCAACCACGGTGCAGAAGGTGCCGACGACGGTGCCGCCCACCGTGTACAGGATGGTGTTGCCGTAGCCAATCCAGATGTTCATGTTGGCGATGGTACGCTCATACCCCAGGGTGGTAAAGCCTTTGGGATAGAGGAGGATATCGCCGTTGTTTACGTACTGGGCGTCGGAACATGACGCCATCAGGACGAACCACAAAGGATAGATGATAATGACGAGGATCGCCAGCAGGATGATAAAGGTGACGATGTAGAAAACCCGGTCGAACAGGGGTTCTTTAATTCTGTTTGGATTTTTAGCCATGGTATCGTTTCCTCCTTTACCACAAGCCGGAGCCGGTAATCTTGTTGGCTGCGGTGTTGGCCAGAATCAATATGATGAAGTTAATCACATTGTTAAATAGGCCAATGGCTGACGAGAAACTAAACATCTGGCTTTTCAAGCCGACTTTGTACACATAGGTGGAGATGACTTCGGAAACATCCAGAGTCATGTCGTTCTGCATCAGGTAAACTTTCTCGTAACCGACGTTCATCACATTGCCCAGGGCCATAATGAGCAAAATGACCATGGTGGGCATGATGGTGGGGATGTCGATGTGGAGGATACGCTGAAGGATGTTGGCGCCATCGATGGTGGCGGATTCATGGAGTTCCGGACTGACACCGGAAAGGGCTGCTATGTAGATGATGGAACTGTAGCCCATACTCTGCCACACGCCTGACCACACATATAGGTGCCGGAAGAATTTCGACTCGCCCATAAAGTACTGTGCCTGGCCGCCCAGGGCCTCGATGATGGTGTTGATAAAGCCGCTGGAAGGAGAGAAGAACAGGGTCATCATAGCCACCAGAACGACGGTGGAGATGAAGTAGGGCATGTAGGTGACAGTTTGGGCAAACTTCTTAAACCGCAGGTTCTTGACGTAGTTGAGAATCAAGGCCAAGATAATGGGGAACGGGAAGCTGACCACCAGGCTGTAAATAGAGACAATCAACGTGTTGGCAAGCAGCGTGCTAAAGTTGGGGCTGTTGAAAAACTGTTCGAACCATTTGAGTCCTACCCATTCGCTTCCCCAGATACCATCGCCGGTGCGGTAGTTCTTAAAGGCGATTTGCAGGCCGTACAAGGGGAAGTACATGAACACGGCGATAAACACAACAGCGGGGATCAAGAAAAAGTAGAGCTGATAGTTCCGCTTTACCAGCTTCATGTTTTCTTTCCGCTTTCTTTGGCGGGCGGTCAATTCACCGGCGGCAGCTGGCGAATTGGCTTTTGCTTTGACAGCCATAGGGCGATGCCTCCTTTAAAAATAGGGATTGTGCGGATTCTTCCTCTGGGAACTGTTCGTCATTTTTACCGGAAGGCTCTGCTTCCCACAGGAGCACAGCAGCCGGCTTCGTTCATCCTCCTTCGAAACTGGATAAATTGCATAGAGCATTCACGTTTGCCTTTGGAAAGTGTGAACATTCTGTGATGATTTGATAATAGCACGATGAAGACGATTTGTCAAATATAAATTAAAAAGTTTTATTCATTTTCTTTTTTTGTAACTAGTGACAAATGCAATTAAAAACAGGCCTTTTGCCATGAGAAAGTTACAGTTTGTAATTTTTGGGCAGCTTTCATAAAAGGCGCTTTTCCCAAAAAAGGGCCGTATACCGGGAAAAACCGGAAAGAAGGCCCCAGCTGTCCCGGAGTAGTAGACATAATTTTGCCAATCAAAATGATTGCCTTCCCCGTGAGCAAGAAGAAACTACTTTCAAAAAATGGGAATAAGACCGCCGCGGGCTGCGGCAGCCTTTTTCCCCTGTGCAAAATGAACAACGAAAAAGCGCGGGGCCTCTCCCCCACGCTTCGTTTGCGGTTGCTTCTATTAGAAAGTGTGTTCTATCACCAGGACCAGCTGGTTTGGAAAAGGCATGGGATGGGGCTCTGTAAAGGGCATGGCTTTTACAAAACGCTACAAAGTCTTTCCAGGAACCCTTAAAAAATATTGACAATCCCATAAAAAGTGCTGTATTCTTGTGGTATAGTTTGAGCCAGACACAACCATATATAAGGAGGGCTTTCTATGAAAAAAACACGCGGTAGGCTGTTATCTTTGGTTTTGGCGGTGCTCCTCTGCGTTGCGGTGCTGCCCACCGGCAGCGCCCGGGCCATGGGGGACGCCATGAGCCTGGACCAGGTCAAGGCACTGATGAACGCCGAGACCCTGTATCCCCAGAAGACGGGGTACATCGAGCTGGACCGGATGCTGGAGGAACTGGTGGCCCCCTACAAGGGCAAGGACACCTACACCACCCTAAAGGGTCTGTACGACTGGACTGTGAACAACATCGACTACAGCTGGGACGGGTACTCCCAAAATTACGCCCCGGCCTACGACTGCTTCACCCTGACCTACGACCTGACCTATGAGACAGGCCTGCCCCAGGCCTACCCCATCGACATGATTTACCGGGCCTACCACATGCTGACGGCCCGCACCGGCGTGTGCTACGACTGGGGCATCCTCTTCGCGGTGATGGCCCGCTATGTGGGCGTGGAAAGCTACGTGCACACAGGCATTTTGCGCATTGGCACCTGGACAGGCCACCACGGCTGGACCGAGCTGCGGCTGGGCGGGAAGAACTACATCTTCGACGGCCAGCAGGATTGGCGCTCCAAGGGCATTTACGGCCGGATCGTCTACGACCACTTCGGCATCTCCATGGACAACGCCTGGCGCTACCAGCAGGAGACGGCCGCCAACGGCCCCCGGGACGCCAGCATGCTGCCGGTGGACGCCCCCCGGGTGCGGGTGGCCACCGTGACGGTGAACACCTCCCGCTCCGGCCAGGTGCAGGGCGGCGGCACCCAGCCCTGGGGGGAGGAAGTGACCCTGACCTCCGCGGGAGAGCTGCCTGTGGTGGGCTGGTACACCCCCGGCGGGACGCTTCTCAGCCAGGAGCCTGTATACACCTTCACCTTGGAGGGGGACACCACGGTGTGCGCCCTCTTTGAAGGGGACCGGTTTATCGACATCCCGGCCAACGCCTGGTATTTGGAGGACGTGATGCAGGCCTCGGAGCAGGGGCTTGTCTCCGGCATGTCCGAGGCGTTCTTCGAGCCCAAGGGCACCATGAACCGGGCCATGTTCGCCACGCTGCTGTACAAGCTGGAGGGCGCCGCCGGCTCAGAAGGGGAAGGGTACTTTGAGGACGTGGCCCCCGGCGCCTGGTACGCCGGCGCGGTAAACTGGGCCTATGAAAACGGCGTGGTTCACGGCATGTCGGAGACGGAGTTCGCGCCCCTCGCCAGCGTCAACCGGGAGCAGGCCGCCACCATGGTTGTGCAGTATTTGGAGAGCCAGGGCATCACCTCCGATGCGGAGGAGGTTGACTTCGCCGACAGCGGCGACATCAGCGGCTACGCGGTGGAGACCATCGCCAAAGCCCAGGATTTGGGCATCCTCTACGGCTACGAGGACAACACCATCCGCCCCAAGAACACCTTGAGCCGGGCGGAGGGCGTGGCCCTGCTGATGAATCTGGTGGAGTGCCTGGAGGCCGCATAAATCCAGCCAGCATGATAAAAGGGGACTGCCGTGGGCAAGCGGCGGCCCTTTTTTCTGCGGTAAGAATTGGAAACACAGTTGACCCCGGCGGGTTTCTCCCGTACAATGGAAGGGCGCAGGCGACCCCTGCCAACCGCGAAAGGAGAATGAACCATGCTGAAAATAGGATGCCATCTTTCCAGCGCCAAGGGCTACTTGGCCATGGGGAAAGAAGCCATAAAGATTGGGGCCAACACCTTCCAGTTCTTCACCCGCAATCCCCGGGGCGGCAAAGCCAAGCCCCTGGATTTGGAGGACGTGGCCGCCTACCGGGCCTTCGCCCAGGAGCAGGGGCTCTTCCCCATTTTGGCCCACGCCCCCTACACCTTGAACGCCTGCGCCGCCGACGAGGGCCTGCGCACCTTCGCCCGGGAGACCATGGCCGACGACCTGGCCCGGCTGGAGCACATCCCCGGCAGCCTGTACAACTTCCACCCCGGCAGCCACGTGAAGCAGGGGCCGGAAGTGGGCATCGCGCTGATTGCGGAGCACCTCAACGCCATTTTGACGCCGGAGCAATCCACCACGGTGCTGCTGGAGACTATGGCGGGCAAGGGCTCGGAGGTGGGCCGCAGCTTTGAGGAACTGCGGGCCATCCTCGACCGGGTGGAGCTTTCGGACAAGCTGGGCGTGTGCCTGGACACCTGCCACGTCTCCGACGGCGGCTACGACATCGCAGGCGACCTGGACGGGGTGCTGGAGGAGTTTGACAAGGTCATTGGGCTGGGGCGGCTGAAGGCCATCCACCTTAACGACTCCATGAACCCCCTGGGCAGCCACAAGGACCGCCACCAAAAGCTGGGCGAGGGCACCCTGGGCCTGGAGGCGCTGGAGCGCATCATCAACCACCCGGC
>ERZ1643250.833-NODE-833-length-29704-cov-5.095416_pt1 | contig 29704 bp, 25 predicted proteins | sample MGYA00579262_ERZ1643250 | MGnify/ENA primary metagenome ERZ1643250 (study PRJEB29033, sample SAMEA4952265) | chicken gut metagenome | biome: Broiler Chicken; feature: Gastrointestinal Tract; material: Caecum | place: Ireland | collected 2018 | study: Broiler... | reverse complement strand
TCCCCCTCAAAATAAAAAGCCAGAAACTGAAATTATCAGCTTTTCTGATATCCCCGTGTCCGGCTTCCCACGTACACCTGTGGGATCGGAACGGACCTGAAGTCCGTATCCGAACACACTGGTGTACGTGGGACGTCCGAACACCGGATACAGAAAAGCTGACACTCCTTCATTCCTGACCCTTTTTATTTCCTTTATTCCAGCTCAAAGGCCCCCGTATACAGCTGATAGTACTGTCCCTTCTGGGCCAGCAGCTCTTCGTGGGTTCCTCTTTCTATGATTCGTCCGTGATCCAGAACGATGATCACATCGGAATTTTTTACAGTGGACAGACGGTGGGCAATGACAAATACCGTCCTGCCTTCCATCAGCGCATCCATACCACGCTGCACGATGGCCTCGGTACGGGTATCGATGGAGGAGGTCGCCTCGTCCATGATCATAACCGGCGGATCGGCTACAGCCGCCCGGGCAATGGACAGAAGCTGCCGCTGGCCCTGGGACAGATTGGCCCCATTTCCGGTCAGCATAGTCTGATATCCTTCCGGCAGACGGCGGATGAAGTCGTCTGCTCCGGCCAGTCTCGCCGCTCCGATACATTCCTCGTCAGGAGCGTCCAGCTTGCCGTAACGAATGTTCTCCATTACCGTGCCCGTGAACAGATTTACATCCTGAAGAACGATACCCATGGAATGCCGCAGGTCCGCTTTCTTTATCTTGTTGATATTGATTCCGTCGTAGCGGATCTTTCCGTCCGCAATGTCATAGAAACGATTCAGCAGGTTCGTAATCGTCGTTTTTCCGGCGCCGGTCGCTCCTACGAAAGCTACCTTCTGTCCCGGTTTCGCATAAAGCGAAATATCGTGGAGTACCGGCTTATCCGGTTCATACTCAAAATCCACGTCGAACAGACGCACATCCCCCTGCAGTTTTGTATAGGTGATGGTTCCATCCGCCTGATGCGGATGCTTCCAGGCCCAGATTCCGGTGCGCTCTTTGCATTCAGTAAGGGTGCCGTCGTCTTCCTCCTGTACATTGACCAGCGTCACATAGCCATCGTCCGCCTCCGGCTGCTGATCCATCAGCGTAAAGATTCGCTCAGCGCCCGCAAGACCCATGACTACAGAGTTAATCTGGTTGGACACCTGAAAGATGTTTCCGGAAAACTGCTTCGTCATATTCAGGAAGGGAACCACGATGCTGATGCTGATTCCAAGTCCGGAAATACTCAGGTTCGGAGCCCGGAACAGAAGCAGAAGTCCTCCGGCTACCGCCACCAGCACATAAAGGGCATTTCCCATATTATTCAATACAGGTCCCAGAATATTCGCATAGCGGTTTGCCTGCTTTGCCACATAGAACAGCTCTTCGTTCAGCTTGTCAAAGTCTGCCTCCGTCTCTCTCTCATGACAGAAGACCTTCACGACCTTCTCGCCGTTCATGATCTCTTCCACAAAGCCCTCTACCTTACCTACGGCTACCTGCTGACGGAAGAAATACCGGGCCGATCCGCCGCCGATTTTACGTACTGCCAGCAGCATAATGATCATTCCGAAAACAATCACGATAGCCAGCCAGATACTGTAGTACAGCATAATGCAGAACACTGTCAGCACCATGATGGATGAGGTCAGAATCTGCGGAAAGCTCTGGGACACCATCTGGCGGAGAGTATCGATATCATTGGTATAGTAGCTCATGATATCGCCGTGGTTGTTGGTATCAAAATACTTAATCGGCAGACGCTGCATTCCATTGAACATCTTGACACGCAGCTTCTTTAAGGTTCCCTGCGTCATAATCGCCATCAGCTGATTGAATGCCAGGGAAGAAGTCAGCGACAGCACATAAAATACAGCCAGAATTGATACCAGATGGAGAATCTGTCCTCCCACAGAGGCCCAGTCGCCTGTCCTCCAGCTCTGTTCTACCACCGCAATGACATTCTGCATGAAAATGGCGGGCACAGAACTTACAACAGCGCTGAATACGATGCAGACCACCGTCACAGGCATCATAACCGGATAAAATTCCCGGATTGTCTTCAAAAGACGCAGGACGATAGAACCTCTTCCGCTTTTCTTATTCATCATTATCACCTGCCTTATTCTGAGACGTATAGATTTCGCTGTAAATTTTGTTTCTTGCAAGGAGCTCCTGATGTGTTCCCACATCGTTGATGGTACCGCCTTCCATGACGATAATGCGGTCTGCGTCCTCCACGGAAGCCGTTCTCTGGGCGATGATAATCTTCGTGGTCTCCGGTATGTACTCCCGAAGAGCTTTCCGGATGCTGGCGTCTGTCTTGGTATCCACCGCGCTGGTGGAGTCGTCCAGAATCAGAATCTTCGGCTTTTTCAGCAGAGCGCGGGCGATACAGAGCCGCTGCTTCTGGCCGCCGGATACGTTTGCTCCGCCCTGCTCGATCCAGGTGTCGTAGCCGTTCGGAAACTGAGACACGAACTCGTCGGCGCAGGCCATTTTGCAGGCCTCGATCATCTCTTCGTCAGTGGCCTCCTTATTTCCCCAGCGCAGATTATCTTTGATGGTTCCGGAAAAAAGAATATTTTTCTGCAGCACCACTGCCACCTGATTTCTGAGTGAGTCCAGATCATACTGGCGCACATCCAGGCCTCCTACCTTTACGGAACCTTCCGTCACATCGTAAAGTCTGGAAATCAGCTGAATCAGAGACGATTTGGAGGAACCGGTTCCTCCGATGATTCCGATGGTCTCGCCGGATCTGATCTCCAGATTGATATTGGAGAGCGCCATTCTCTCTGCCTTTTTGGAATACTTGAAATTTACATGGTCAAAGACGACAGACCCGTCTTTCACTTCATAAACCGGATTCTCCGGATTCTCCAGAGTGCTCTTTTCAGTCAGCACCTCTACGATACGCTTCGCCGACTCGTCTGCCATCGTAATCATCACGAATACCATGGAAAGCATCATCAGGCTGTTCAGCATCATGAAGTTGTAGGTCAGAAGAGAGGAAAGCTGTCCCACATCCAGCGCCAGTCCCCTGGTAGTGACAATCGTATAAGAGCCGAAGGAAAGCACGAATACCATCACTCCATAGATACAGAACTGCATCATGGGACCATTGAAAGCCAGGATTCGTTCCGCCTTCGTAAAATCCGCGCAGACGTCTTCTGCCGCCGTGCCAAATTTCTTTTCCTCATAATCTTCACGCACAAAAGATTTCACCACGCGCATGGCCTTGATATTTTCCTGAATGGAACTGTTCAGATTATCGTACTTTTTAAATACCTTTTTGAACAGCGGCATGGCCCTGCGGATCACAAGGGTCAGCCCAGTTCCCAGAAACGGAATGGTCAGAAGGAAAATCCATGCCATTCTTCCTCCCATGATAAACGCCATGGTAAAGGCAAAAATCAGCATCAGCGGGGCGCGCACCGCCACACGGATAATCATCATGTAAGCCAGCTGTACGTTGGTCACGTCTGTGGTCATACGCGTTACCAGCGACGAAACAAGAAATTTGTCAATGTTTTCAAACGAATACTTCTGTACGCTGTAAAACATATCTTTGCGGAGGTTCTTCGCCAGTCCGCAGGACGCTTCCGCGCAGCTGAAGCCGGACATCATACCCAAAAAAAGCGAAAGCAGCGCCATAACTACCAGGACCACCCCGTACTGGAAAATAACGGTCATGGTGCATCCGGCCTTAATCTGATTCACCAGCATGGCCATAATAAACGGGATGATACATTCCAGCACCACTTCCAGCGCCACCCAGATGGGCGTCATGATAGATGCTTTCTTGTATTCCCTGACACTTTTTGCCAGTTCTCTTATCATGTCCTTTTCTACTCCTCCTTTTCTTAAGACAAAAAAATAGTGCTTATCATTCATCCTTACACATGATAAACATTACCGTCAATAGTTTTACACCCTTCCCTTATGGGCGGGCTTATGTTCAGCCGAAAGCCGGGCCGCGGGTATCCCGCGGTCCGGCTCCCTCCTGCTTAATCATAAAAATTATAAATCAAAAAAAATAAAATTTCAAGAATCATTTTCATTGAAAAAACCATCCGGTTCCGGAAGACCGAAATCGGATGGTTTTTCATGATTCCTGCTTGGCGTCGGTGTACAAGAGGCAATACGCCCTTGGTACACCGACGCTATTTTCTTTCATTACTTATAGTTGACGATCTTGCCAAAGTCCGGCTTCAGGGCCGCGCCGCCTACCAGGCCGCCGTCGATGTCAGCCTGAGCAAACAGATCCGGAGCGGTAGCCGCGTTTACAGATCCGCCGTACTGGATACGGATAGCTTCTGCTGTCGCCTCATCGTAGATCTCAGCGATGCATGCGCGGATGCCGGCGCATACTTCCTGTGCCTGCTCTGTGGTAGCTGTCTTTCCGGTTCCGATAGCCCAGATTGGCTCATAAGCGATGACGGCCGTCTTTGCCTGATCTGCTGTGATTCCCTGGAAACCAACCTTTACCTGCTGACGGATGAAATCCATGGTTACGCCCTGCTCTCTCTGAGTCAGAGTCTCGCCGCAGCACATGATCGGGGTCAGGCCATGCTCAAATGCCTTCAGCATCTTCTTGTTGATGTCCTCGTTGGTCTCGCCGAAGTACTCACGTCTCTCGGAATGTCCAAGGATCACATACTTCACGCCGGCATCTGTCAGCATATTCGGGGAAATCTCGCCTGTGTAGGCTCCCTTCTCCTCAAAGTACATATTCTCAGCGCCCACCTGAATGTTGGTGCCCTTTACAGCCTCTACAACCGGAACGATATCGATAGCCGGAACGCAGAATACTACGTCCACTTCATCATTTGCTACCAGCGGTTTTAAGGTATTTACCAGCTCTACTGCCTCGCTGGGAGTCATGTTCATCTTCCAGTTTCCGGCGATAATTTTCTTTCTTGCCATTGTCTTGTTCTCCTTTATGATTTTTCATATATCTTCCGGACACTAAGCTCAGACTTCGCCTGCGGCTCGCCTTTGCCAGGGGTCCGGAAGGACGTTCGCATTAACCTCAAGCTGCGGCCTCGCCCTGCTTTCGCTAAGCGCTTACTATTTATCGTTTGCTGCAGCTACGCCCGGAAGCTCTTTGCCCTCCAGGAACTCCAGAGAAGCTCCGCCGCCTGTGGAGATGTGAGTCATCTTGTCGCCGAAGCCAAGCGTATTGACAGCTGCCGCGGAATCTCCGCCGCCGATGATGGTCGTCGCGTCGGTCTCAGCCAGAGACTTGGCCACCGCGATGGTTCCCTTTGCCAGAACCGGATTCTCGAATACACCCATGGGTCCGTTCCATACTACTGTCTTCGCGGACTTCACAGCGTCTGCATAAGCCTCAGCCGTCTTCGGTCCGATATCCAGTCCCATCATGTCAGCCGGCATAGCCTCTACAGAAACCTCCACAACCTCGATCTCCGCGTCGATGGGGTTCGGGAATGCCTTTGCGGCTACGGTGTCAACCGGAAGCATCAGATTCTTGCCAAGCTTCTCAGCCTTTGCCATCATTTCCTTGCAGTAATCGATCTTCTCATCATCTACCAGAGAAGCTCCTACTTCATATCCTTTTGCCTTCAGGAAGGTAAACGCCATTCCGCCGCCAATGATCAGAGTATCGCACTTCTCAAGCAGGTTGTTGATAACGTTCAGCTTGTCCGCAACCTTTGCTCCGCCTAAGATAGCCACGAACGGACGCTCCGGATTGTTTACTGCGTTTCCGAGGAAATCGATCTCTTTCTGCATCAGATATCCTACTACGGAAGTCTTTACATACTGGGTAACGCCTACGTTGGAGCAGTGTGCGCGGTGCGCGGTTCCAAATGCGTCGTTTACAAATACGTCTGCCAGAGAAGCCAGCTCTTTGGAGAACGCTTCTCCGTTCTTAGTCTCCTCTGCGCGGTAACGGGTGTTCTCCAGAAGAACCACGTCTCCGTCCTTCATAGCCTCTACAGCAGCCTTCGCGTTCGGTCCTACAACCTCCGGATCAGCGGCAAACTTCACTTCCTGACCCAGAAGCTCAGACAGTCTCTTTGCCACCGGCGCCAGAGACAGCTCCGGCTTCGGCTCTCCCTTCGGCTTTCCGAGATGGGAGCAGAGGATTACCTTTCCGCCGTCCGCAATCAGCTTCTTGATGGTGGGCAGAGCCGCTACCAGACGGTTCTCGTCTGTGATCTTTCCATCCTTCAGCGGTACGTTAAAATCGCATCTTACCAGGACGCGCTGTCCTTTTACATTGATGTCATCTACAGATTTCTTGTTTAACATCTTGATCTCTCCTTCATTTTTAATTCTTCCTGCGGAACTCCCGCAGAAGATCAGAATCCAAAAAGAGGCCCGGTCCACATCGACCGGACCTCTTGAGGTCTTTACTTACGACTCATGCAGTCTGCTTTTGCGCAGGCACAAGCAGCCATTCTGATCGTCGTCCGCATGGCTTAACGCTTATGCAAGCTCTGCGAAGTACTTGATGGTACGAACCATCTGAGATACGTAGGAGTTCTCATTGTCATACCAGGAAACTACCTGAACCTCGGTCTTTCCATCCGGAAGCGGAGCAACCATGGTCTGAGTAGCATCGAACAGAGAACCATATCTCATACCAACGATATCGCTGGATACGATCTCATCCTCGTTGTATCCGAAGGACTCGGTCTGAGCAGCCTTCATGGCAGCGTTGATCTCTTCCTTGGTTACAGCCTTGTCAACAACTGCAAACAGCATTGTGGTGGAACCTGTCGGGGTCGGTACACGCTGAGCAGCGCCGATCAGCTTGCCGTTCAGTTCCGGAATAACAAGGCCGATAGCCTTTGCAGCACCGGTGCTGTTCGGAACGATGTTGATAGCAGCAGCGCGGCTTCTTCTCAGATCGCCCTTTCTCTGCGGTCCGTCCAGAACCATCTGATCGCCTGTGTAAGCGTGGATGGTGCACATGATACCGGACTCGATCGGAGCCAGCTCGTTCAGAGCCTTAGCCATCGGAGCCAGGCAGTTTGTTGTACAGGAAGCTGCGGAAATAACAGTATCCTCTTTTGTCAGAGTTGTGTGGTTTACATTGTAAACGATGGTCGGAAGATCGTTTCCTGCCGGAGCGGAAATAACAACCTTCTTAGCGCCAGCCTGGATGTGTGCGGAAGCCTTCTCCTTGGAGGTGTAGAAGCCGGTGCACTCCAGAACTACGTCTACGTCCAGCTCTCCCCACGGAAGCTCTGCTGCGTTAGCCTTTGCGTAGATCTTAATCTCTTTGCCGTCAACGATGATGGAATCCTCTGTTGCGGAAACAGTGTCAGCCAGAGCGTACTTGCCCTGAGAAGAATCATATTTTAACAGGTGCGCAAGCATCTTCGGGCTTGTCAGGTCGTTGATTGCAACTACCTCATATCCCTCTGCATTAAACATCTGTCTGAATGCAAGTCTGCCGATACGTCCGAAACCGTTAATCGCTACTTTTACTGCCATTTTTGAATTCCTCCTAAAAATGAATTTAGATTTTGACTTATGAGCTATCCCTATTTTTGGAAAGGCCCAGCCTGTTTTTATTGTAACGAATCCACAAGAAAAATGCAAGTCCCATTTCTAAATTTGTTGAGTAAGAAGCATTTTTTGTCAGAACAGCGAATATACTGTTCCGTTTTTTCTTGCCATTGTGTATTTTTTCCGCTAGTATAAAGGAGAATCCCGCTGTTCCGGGGAGTCTGGAGCAGCGGCCTGTCTTGTGAAAATTTTATTCCAGCATACCAGGAGGTACCGCCATGACTGCTGACTATCATTTGCATTCCTGTTTTTCCGGAGACAGTGAGACTCCCACAGAAGAGGTCGTCCGCTCCGGATTGGAAAAGGGACTTTCCCTTTTATGCCTGACAGAACATTTTGACCCGGATTATCCTTATGCCGATGTCTGTATGGATCTGGACGCCCCTGCCTATTTCGCGGAAGCGCGCCGTCTTCAGGCCCTCTATGAGAGCCGGATCGAGATCCGCGTCGGAGCCGAGCTGGGACTTCAGCCCCGCCTGGGAACTTTTCTGGATTCCTGGCTGGAGCGGAATATGGCAGAAGGCCTCTCCTTTGACTTTCTGATCGGCTCCACCCATCTGGTGGACGGCACCGATCCCTATTATCCGGAATTCTGGAACGGCCGGGAGCCGGAAGCTTCTGTAGGCCGCTTCCTTGATATCACCCTGGAAAATGTCCGCGCCTTTGACTGCTTCGATGTCTACGGACATCTGGATTATATTGTCCGGTATATTCCTGACGGAGAACGCCGTTTTTCCTATTCCTCCCACAGAGATCAGGTGGATGCCATCCTGAAGCTTCTTATCGAAAAGGGAAAGGGCATAGAAATCAATACCGGCGGCTGGAAAGCAGGACTTTCCGAGCCCAATCCCTGCGGGGAGGTTCTCCGGCGCTACCGGGAGCTGGGCGGCGAAATCATCACCACCGGCTCAGACGCCCATACCCCCGAGTACACAGGCTTTCGTCTGGAAGACGCGAAAGAAGTGCTTCGAAGCTGCGGTTTCCGCTACTTTACCATCTTCCGGGAACGGAAGCCGGAGTTTATAAAACTGTAATCCGCAGTTCAGATTGCGCCGGATGATAAAACCGCGCGCTCCGCTGCTCAGCTTTCCTTAGATTACAGAATCGTGCCGCCGCCCAGCACATAGTCTCCGTCGTAAAAGACGACGGCCTGTCCCGGCGTCACGGCACGCACCGATTCGTCGAACTCCACGCGCACCCTGTCTTCTCCCTCCGGATAAATGGCGCAGGGGGTCCCCCGGTGGTTATACCGTATTTTTGCCACAGCCTTCTGTCCGGACGCAAAAGACGGTTCCGCCATATAATTCAGCCGGTCTGCATACAGGGTTCTGGTAAATACATCTTCCTGTTCTCCTATGACCACCTCATTGGTCTCCGGACGAATCTGGGTCACCACTACCCTGCGGCCCATGGGAAGGCCAAGTCCCCTCCGCTGGCCGATGGTGTAATGGATGATTCCCTTATGGCGGCCCAGCACCGTGCCGTCCGCCGTCACAAAATTCCCTTCCTCTGAGGGCTTTCCCGTAGTCCTCTCGATAAAACCCGCATAATCCTGATCGGGCACGAAGCAGATCTCCTGGCTGTCCGGCTTTTCTGCCACGCGGAGCCCCAGCTGTGCCGCAAACTCCCGAATCTGCTCCTTGGAATATTCCCCCACAGGCATCAGCGTGCGGGAAAGCTGCTCCTGGGTCAGATTGTAAAGAGCATACGTCTGGTCTTTCGCAGCGGTGACGGAATGGCGGATAGAGAAACGGCCGCTGGTAAGCTTCTCTACCCGGGCATAGTGTCCTGTGGCGATATAATCCGCCCCTATTTCCAGACTGCGCTTCAACAGCGCCTCCCATTTCACATACCGGTTGCAGGCGATACAGGGATTCGGCGTCCGTCCGGCCAGATATTCCGCTGTAAAATAGTCGATGACGGATTTTTTAAAGTCCGCCCTGAAATTCATTACATAATAGGGGATATCCAGCTGGGCGGCCACCCTGCGGGCGTCTTCCACAGCGGAAAGGCCGCAGCAGCCTCCGTTTTCCTCCTGAATTTCCTGTTCTTCCTCCTGCCAGATCTGCATGGTTACCCCGATGACCTCATAGCCCTGTTCCTTTAACAGCCAGGCCGCCACCGAAGAGTCCACGCCGCCGGACATTCCGATTACTACTTTCTTTCTGTCTTTCATCTTCCGCGGATCAATACTCCTCTTCTTCCTCTTCCTCGCCCTCATGAATGTCAGACTTGGGCTTTTTCAGCCCCTCGATCTGAATGCCGTGCTTTTCCGCGTAATCCCAGAGCGCCGCGTGAATAGCCTCCTCGGCCAGAAGGGAACAGTGTACCTTCACGGGAGGAAGTCCGTCCAGCGCCTCCATTACTGCCTTATTGGTCACCTGCAGGGCCTCCTGTACGGTCTTTCCCTTCACCAGCTCCGTAGCCATGCTGCTGGTCGCCACAGCCGCTCCGCAGCCAAAAGTCTTGAATTTGCAGTCCTGAATCACGCCGTTGTCATCGATATCCAGATACATGCGCATGATATCTCCGCATTTTGCGTTTCCCACAGTTCCCACGCCGCTGGCGTTCTCTATCTCTCCCACATTGCGGGGGTTCTGAAAATGGTCCATTACTTTCTCACTGTACATTGTTTTTCTCCTTTTCTCTCTGTCACTGCGCTTTTTTCACAAAATCCTCGTAAAGAGGCGACATGCTGCGCAGCCGGTCAATGATCTTTTTCAGGCTCTCCACCACAAAATCCAGCTCCTCTTTTGTGGTCTCTTCGCTTAAGGTCAGCCGCAGCGAACCATGGGCGATCTCATGGGGCAGGCCGATGGCCAGCAGCACATGAGAGGGGTCCAGAGAACCCGAGGTGCAGGCCGAGCCGGAAGAACCACAGATACCTTCCATATCCAGCATAATCAGAAGAGACTCTCCCTCGATAAACTGGAAGCTGAAATTTGCGTTGTTCGGAAGGCGCATGGTCCGATGGCCGTTCAACCGGGTATAGGGAATCTCCTTCAGCACTCTGCCGATGAGATAATCCCGAAGCTCTTTCTCCTTATCCGCGCGCTCCTTCCTGGTGCTTACAGCGCGCTCCACCGCTTTGCCCAGGCCCACGATGCCCGGCACATTTTCCGTGCCTGCCCGGCGCTTTCTCTCCTGGGCTCCCCCATGGATAAAGGAACGGATCTTGACGCCTTTGCGGATATAAAGAAAACCGATTCCCTTCGGTCCGTTCAGCTTATGGCCGCTGGCGCTGAGCATATCAATATGGCAGTCATCCACCTGGATCGGCAGCTGGCCAAAGGCCTGTACCGCATCTGTATGGAACAGGATTCCATGTTCCCGGGCGATTTCGCCGATTTCCTTTATGGGCTGAATGGTGCCAATCTCATTATTCGCGTACATCACGGAAATCAGAATCGTGGTGGGCCGGATGGCCTTTTTCAGCTCTTCCAGCTTTACCACGCCGTTCTCGTCCACATTCAGATAAGTCACTTCAAACCCCTGCTTTTCCAGCCACTGGCAGGTATGCAGAATGGCATGATGCTCAATTTTGGTGGTAATGATATGATTTCCTTTTTTCTTATAAAACTCTGCCGCGGCCTTCAGCGCCCAGTTGTCGCTTTCTGTTCCTCCGGCTGTAAAATAGATTTCCTCCGGCTGCGCACCCAAAGCCCCGGCAATGATCTCCCTGGCGTGGTCAACCGCCTTTTTGCTCTCTCCCGCCAGGCTGTAAATGCTGGACGGGTTGCCGTAAAGCTCTGAAAAATACGGCAGCATCGCCTCCACAACTTCCGGCGCCGTCTTCGTAGTCGCCGCGTTGTCCAGATAAATCAGTTTTTTCATAACTGTAATCTCCTTCACTTCAGTTGACACAGCAGGAACCTACCGTTCCCGCCCCGTCTCTCATATTTTTGCTTTCCTGAATCAGCTGATCCAGTTTAATCTCGTCTACCGTCCGGTTAATGCTTTCATTGATTTTCTGCCAGACGTACTTTGTCACGCAGTATTCTGAGCCCTCGCAGAAACCATCTTCTTCCAGTCCCGGGCAATTCACCGCATCCAGATTCCCCTCCAGAGCCCGTAAAATGTCGCCCACAGAGATCTCCGACGCCGGCTTTGCGAGCATATAGCCGCCGCCTGCGCCGCGCACGCTCTTTACCAGGCCGGCCTTGCGAAGCTTCGCGATAAGCTGCTCCAGATAGCTTTCTGAAATCTGCTGCCTGGCGGAAATGCTTGCGATGGATGCCGCTTCCTTCTCACTGTATAGTGCCAGATCTATCAATGCCCGAAGCCCATACCTTCCTTTTGTAGACAGCTTCATAATTTCTCACCCCGCATTTAATTCCGAGTATTTTAATCGGATTTAATTGGATGATACCATGCCCGCCCTGTTCTGTCAAGTCTGATTCGGGAATATATTATATCAGTTCAGCCATACGGAAGGAGCCTGCTATGAAGAAACAGAAACACCCTCTGATAACCGGCGCTCTGATTCTCACGGCCACAGGCATCGTTACGCGTTTCATAGGTTTCTTTTATAAGATATTCCTGAGCCGTACCATCGGTGCCGAGGGCATCGGCATTTATCAGATGATTTTTCCCATCTACAACGTCTGCTATGCGCTGACCACAGCCGGAGCCGAGATCGCCGTCACCCGTTTTGTATCCGGCGAAGCTGCCAGAGGGAATCTGAGACGTGCCCGCTCCGTTCTGCACCTGGGACTTTTCCTGTCTGTCTCCCTTTCTCTGCTGGCTGTTCTGCTGCTCTATCTGAATGCGGATTTTATCGCGGTTTATCTGCTCCATGACGCGCGCTGCGCTTCCCTTCTGCGCATTATGTCAGCCACCGTGCCTTTCGGCGCCTGCTATTCCTGCATCACCGGATACTACTATGGACTCCGCCGGGCGGGAATTCCGGCCGCCGCCCACCTGACCGAACAGCTGGTGCGGGTAAGCGCCGTGTATCTCATTTACCGGGTCGCCTTGTCGGAAGGCCGCTCTCTTACGCCGGCCGCCGCGGTCATCGGCCTGGTCCTTGGCGAATTTTCTTCCATGCTTTTTGGCGTTTTTGCCATCTCCACAGACCGTTCTGCCAGACAGCAGAAAAGAAAACGGGACTACTCTCTGATTCAGCTGGCAAAAAACATGCTCTCTACCGCGGTTCCCGTCACCGGCAACCGGGTCTGCATGAATCTTCTGACCAGCGCCGAGGCCATCCTGATTCCTTTTACCCTGCAGCAGTATGGCCTGAATTCCGAGCGTGCCTTAAGTGTATACGGAACCCTGACCGGTATGTCCATGTCCTTCATTCTGTTTCCCAATGTGCTGACCAACGCAGTCTCCGTCATGCTGCTGCCCTCTGTCTCCGAATCCCAGGCCGCCGGACGCCGGGAACAGCTTAAGCGTACCGTCCAGAAGACCGTATCCTTCTGCCTGCCCATGGGGATCACATTTACCGTCATTTTTCTTCTCTTCGGAAAATATCTGGGTACCTTCTTTTTCAAAAGCGAAATGGCCGGCGACTTTATCATCACGCTGGCCTGGATCTGTCCCTTCCTGTACCTGAACGGAACGCTCCACAGTATCCTGAACGGCCTGGGGAAGACCAGCGCCGGTTTCTTCAACAACCTGACAGGCATCATGATCCGGATTATCTTTATCCTGCTTTTTGTCCCCAAGGCAGGCATCGAAGGGTACCTGTGGGGGCTTCTTGCCAACCAGCTCTTTGTGACCCTGCTGAACCTGAGAGCTCTGCGGGAATATCTGCAGCCCGGGAAAGCCCGTCTTTCCTGAATATAAATTCGAATATAAATTCTCTGACTCAAAAAATATGCGTGACTTTTCAGGATTCCTGTATTATTATAAATACCGTAGGTTTTCGGAATCCTATGTCTGAATGCCTGCTGCAAGGTAAATTTATTCTGCGCAAGAGATAATCAATAGGTAAGGAGTACAGAAAAATGGCATTTGATTTTATACAAAAGCTGCCCACACCCCAGGAGACCCGTGAGCTTTACCCGGTGCCTCCCCACGCGGCCAAAATAAAAGAAGAACGCGACAAGGAAATCCGGAAAGTATTCACCGGAGAATCTGATAAATTTATCGTCATTATCGGGCCCTGCTCGGCAGATAACGAAGAGGCGGTCTGTGACTATGTGAGCAGACTCGTCCCGGTACAGGAAAAGATCAAGGACAAGGTCTTAATCATTCCCCGTATCTATACCAATAAACCGCGTACCACCGGCGAAGGATATAAAGGAATCATGCACCAGCCGGACCCGGAGAAAAAGCCGGACCCTCTGGCAGGCATTATTGCCCTGCGCCATATGCATATCCGGGCCATTGAGGAATCCGGGCTGACCGCAGCCGACGAAATGCTTTATCCGGAAAATCTGCGCTATGTGATGGATTTTCTTTCCTATATTGCCATCGGCGCCCGTTCTGTGGAAAACCAGCAGCACCGTCTGGTATCCAGCGGCATCGATGTGCCCACCGGAATGAAAAATCCCACCAGCGGAGATCTGACCGTCATGCTGAATTCTGTATACGCAGCCCAGCACGGCCATTCCTTTATCTACCGCAACTGGGATGTGCAGACCACCGGAAATGAGCTGGCCCACACAGTCTTACGCGGATCGGTAAATGAAAGAGGCGTCTCTCTTCCCAATTACCACTATGAAAATCTCCGCCATCTGCTGGACCTCTACAATGCCAGAGATTTAAAGAATCCGGCCTGCATCATCGACGCAAACCACAACAATTCCAACAAGCAGTTCAAGGAGCAGATCCGTATCGTAAAGGAAGTGCTCCACAGCCGCTCCTATTCCGACGACATCCGCCGTCTGGTAAAAGGCGTGATGATTGAAAGTTATATTGAGGAAGGCTGCCAGGGAATCCACGACCATGTGTATGGGAAATCCATCACCGACCCCTGCCTTGGATGGGAAGATTCAGAAAGACTGCTGTATGAGATAGCGGAGCGCTGTTAGAAAAAAATAGCGTGTGTGACAGGACGACCGCGGCTTTCTTCCGCCTGTGTTCGGACGTCTCACGTACGCCTGTATGCCCGGATACGGACAAAAAAGTCCGTCCCGGAGCATACAGACGTTCGCGAGAAGCCGGACACTGCAGCGGAAGAAAGCCGCGGTCTGTGCTATGCCACACGTTAGGTTTTTCTGCGGAAATTGTTCCACAACGGCTGTTTTCCTATAATCATAGCTAAGAGCTGAAATAGAGCGCTCTTTATGCCAGGCATCTTGAAAGAGCAATCGGCAAGGATTTCCGCCATGAAGTGCACATTTTGACAAGCGATATACTGCAAGAGATGAACAATTAGACAATGTGGCAGCCCACATCCTGTTTCCATCTCTTTATACTATACACCATGAAATTTCGTATCTCAGATAAAATTTAAGGTGTATATGAACAGGCCGCGAATGTCTGATATCCCCGTGTCCGCCTCTTAACGAACGCCTGTATGTTCCGGGACGGACTTCCGTCCGGAACCGGGCATACAGGCGTCCGGGAAGTGTGCGGACACAGGATACAGACATTCGCGGCCGTCCCTGTTACACACCTTATATTTTTTTCAGCCTCTCGGATGCGCCTTCGCATAAATCTCCCGGGCGCGGTTTGCGTACATCATGGTGGTGGAAATGTCAGAATGGCCCATCATCTCCTGCACCACATGCAGGTCTGCCCCGTTCTCCACCAGATGAGCCGCAAAGGAGTGGCGCAGAGTGTGAGGCGTAATCTCCGTCTCGATGCCCGCCTGCTTCACATACTGCTTCAAAAGCTTCCAGAAGCCCTGTCGGCTCATACTCTCGCCGGAACAATTTGGAAACAGCATCTCGCATTCCTTGCCTCCAATCAGCTCCGCCCGGGCGCTTTTCATATAGCGTTCCAGAGCTTTCCGGGCTTTGAAGCCGTAAGGCACAATGCGCTCCCGGTTTCTGTCCCGGCAGACGATATAGTCCAGCTTCCAGTTTACATCCTCCAGGCGCAGGGAAATCAACTCCGTCACACGGATTCCCGTAGCATACAGAAGCTCCAGCATAGCTCTGTCCCGAAGCCCTTTGGGCGTACGGTCACCCGGCTGCTCCAGAAGCTTTGTCATATCTTCCACGGAAAGAATATCCGGCAGCTTCTTTTCCACCTTGGGCGCCTTCAGGTTTTCCGCGGGATCGGAGGTAATATTTCCCTCCTTCCAGAGATAGAGATAAAATCCCTTCATAGCCGCAATATTGCGCGATACGGTCGCCGCCGACATTCCCTTTTTCTCCAAATCCAGAATGTATGAATTCAGATTCGTCTCTGTCACGTCCTCCGGCCGGTCGATCTTCTGCTCGTGCAGAAAGCGCATCATTTTTACCAGATCCCTCCTGTAGGAAAGCTCCGTATTCTGCGACGTCTTTTTCACATTGTGTAAATAAGCTACAAAACCTTTAATCTCCTGCTCCATAACCCCTCTGCCCCTTGATTCACAATAACGGCGGCCCACTGAAAAAGAATCCTGCGCGCAGGATTCTCCGCTGAACCGATAATGTATTTAACATTATAGTAACAAAAAAGCAGAAAAGCAATGGTCTTTTTTCCCCGATTCTACAAAAAAACCCGGGATTTTCCCCTGTTCCACAAGATATGGCTGCCCTTGATTTTTGCACCACCAAATATTGTAAGTCTGCTTGAAAAATTTTTTCTGCCGCTCAGATGACCGCCAGCGCTGTCTTTAGAAAGAGGGGATTCACATAGCTTTCCAGGAAAGCTCCGGCCAGAAAGACCACCGCTCCCGCAAGCCACACCAGCAGATACCGGTAAAACATTCCTTTTCCGTCTCTCCACTGCCGTCCTCTCCATTCCCCGCCTGCCGGCATGGCGCATATTCTTTTCAGCAGCCAGCAGCCTGCCGGGATATATAAAATAAAATGCGGAAGGCCGGCGGCGATACAGAGCAGGATTCCCGCCGGACCCATTTTCACCGCCGCGGTCGTTACCGTGATTCCCAGAGCGGCTCCGATCCAGAACAGGAACACGCAGACCGCAGCCATGCCAAGGACAGTCAGTCCTGTCAGCCACAGAATGGTAAACACGGATATGCGCGCTTTCAGGGTATACAAAAACAGTTCGTCGGAAGCAAATTCCACCTGCTGGTATTTCGTAAAAAAATAGGAGCTCATCAGGGTTGTCTCATGGACTGCCGCCCGTCCGAACAGAGTAATATACAGCACGCCTGCCACAAATCCCAAAAGAAAAAGTGTGAGGAAAAGACTGCGTCCCTTCAGCCGGATTTCTTTCATACAAAAACCTCCCATACACAGATCAGTGTATGAGAGGCTTTTCCATTTCATGATAGTTTCAGGAGGATTCTCCGGGACTCCTTATTTCATGGATTCTGATTTTTCATAACAGGCCTCGCATGCTTTCAGAACCGCTCCCCGGAAACCGGCATTTTCCAGCGCCGCCACTCCCGCGATAGTCGTACCTCCGGGAGAACATACCTGGTCCTTCAGCTCGCCCGGATGCTTTCCTGTCTCAAGCACCATTTTAGCGGCTCCCGCCACTGCCTGAGCGGCAAACGTATAAGCCTGCGCCCGCGGCAGTCCAAACTGCACGGCCCCGTCCGCAAGGGCCTCGATAAACTGGTATACAAAGGCCGGAGAGCTTCCGCTGGCGCAGACCACGGCACTCATCATACGTTCCTCCACATCCGCGTATTTTCCAGCGCAGCCGAATATTTTATGTACCATATCAATCTCTTCCCCGGTAAGTTCTTTAGCCAGAAAACTCAACCCTGTCATTCCTTCTCCGATCAGAGCCGGAGTATTGGGCATGGCGCGGACAATTCTGCGGTCAGAGCCGAGGGACTCCTTCAGCTGCTCTATGGTAATTCCCGGCGCAAGAGAAATCACCACATGCTCCTCCGTCACCGCGTATCGAATCTGCTTAAGCACCTGGGGATAATACTGAGGCTTCACAGCCAGAATTACATACTTGCAGCTGTTGGCGCATTCTGCGTTGGACTGGGTATAAGTCACCTGTGTTTCCGCATAGACTCTGCGCCTGGTCTCATCCGTCTTTGCGGTAAACACCAGCTCTTCCACCGGAAATTCTTTGAGAAGCCCGGTCAGAAGCGCTTTCCCCATATTTCCCATTCCTATAAATCCTATCGTTGCCATCCTGATTCTCCTTTCTTTTCGCTGATGCCTGCCGCGGACACCCTGAATTTCCGCGGTCTTTCCCGGCGGCACTAACTCCATAAAAACACGATATTGCAAAAAGGATGCCGCTTTCGCGGCATCCTCCGTCTTTCCTATTTCGCATAATCTGTTACCCTGCTTTCGCGGATAACATTTACCTTAATCTGGCCCGGATATTCCAGCTCAGCTTCAATCTGCTTGGAAATATCTCTTGCCAGTAATACCATAGTAGCGTCATCTACCTGATCAGGAACTACCATGACTCGAATCTCTCTACCTGCCTGAATTGCAAAAGACTTGTCTACGCCCTTGAAAGCATTGGCGATATCCTCTAACTGTTTTAACCGATTTGTATACGTCTCCAGCGTCTCTCTTCTCGCACCCGGGCGGGCAGCGGAAATGGTGTCCGCGGCCTGTACCAGACAGGCGATCAGAGAAGTCGGCTCCGTATCTCCATGATGTGATTCTACTGCATTGATAACGATGGGAGACTCCTTGTACTTTCTGCACAGATCCGCTCCAATCTGAATATGTGATCCTTCCACCTCGTGGTCAATGGATTTGCCGATATCGTGAAGAAGTCCCGCACGCTTCGCCATACGCACATCTACACCCACCTCGCCTGCCAGCAGGCCCGCCAGATGAGCCACCTCGATAGAATGCTTCAGCGCATTCTGACCATAGCTGGTACGGAACTTCATTCTTCCCAGAAGTTTTACCAGCTCCGGATGAATTCCATGGATACCTACTTCGAGAACAGCCGCCTCGCCTTCCTCGCGAATCATGGTCTCCACTTCCTTCTGTGCTTTTTCCACCATTTCCTCAATGCGGGCCGGATGAATACGTCCGTCCACAATGAGCTTTTCCAGCGCGATACGCGCCACCTCTCGTCGGATCGGGTCAAAGCCTGATAAAATGACAGCTTCCGGCGTATCATCGATGATCAAATCAATTCCGGTCAGCGTCTCAAGCGTACGGATATTCCGTCCTTCACGCCCGATGATCCTTCCCTTCATCTCATCATTTGGAAGCTGCACAACGGAGATCGTCGTCTCTGCCACATGATCGGCAGCGCATTTCTGAATCGCCGTAACCACATATTCCTTCGCCTTTTTATCGGCTTCTTCTTTTGCCTTGCTGTCAAGTTCCTTGACAAGCTTGGCTGCTTCATGTTTTACTTCGTCTTCAACAGTCTTTAATAAATAATCTTTTGCTTGTTCGGAGGTAAGGCCAGAGATTCTTTCCAGTTCCTGCACTCTTTTTTCCTGAAGCTTGTTCAGCTCAGCGCTCTGCTTCGCCAGCTTCTCTTCTTTGGCCGCATAGCTTGCTTCCCGTCTTTCCAGCGCGTCTGACTTCTTATCAAGAGCTTCCTCTTTTGCCAGAACCCTGCGCTCATAACGCTGCAGCTCCGCTCTGCGTTCCTTTGTTTCCTTTTCCAGCTCGTTCTTTGTCTTCAGCGATTCTTCCTTCGCTTCCAGCAAAGCTTCGCGCTTGGACCGTTCTGCAACCTTTAATGCGTCATCTATTATTTCCCTTGCTTTTTCTTCCGCGTTTCCGACCTTTTTCTCTATCATCGTCTTCCGCACGTAAGTCGTCACAAGAGCCGTAACTATAATCGACACAAGTGCAACTATTATCGGAACATAAAACGGCACAGGAGCACCTCCTTATTTAATTTTCATTGTACAAAATCAAACCCGGCCGGCATCCCTTCCCTCGCATATGAATCTGTCAGCCGAGTGTCACATACAACATTTAAATTCTATACTTATTTTTGCATTATGTCAAGCTAACTTCCTTTTTTTCACTGAAAAGTACACATGATTCATACAGTTTCCAAAGACAAGGAATGACAATTCTGTCGGAATGTGTTATACTGTTCCCAATCTTTAGGAGGTACCCTATGAATTTCTTAGAAGAACGAATTGCAAAAGACGGCATTGTCAAACCCGGAGGCGTCCTTAAGGTCGATTCCTTCCTGAATCACCAGATGGACATTGACCTCATGAATGAAATCGGAAAAGAGTTTCACCGCCGGTTCGCGGACTGCCCTGTCACGAAGGTTCTGACCATCGAGGCTTCCGGTATCGCCATCGCTTACCCGGTGGCAGATGAATTCGGCGTTCCCATGGTTTTCGCCAAAAAATCAAAGTCCATCAATATCGATGGAGAAATGTATGTGGCGGAAGTAGAATCTTTTACCCACCAGAATAAAAACCAGGTGGTGGTATCCAAAAAATTCCTTGGCCCGGAGGATCATGTCCTGATCATCGATGATTTTCTTGCCAACGGCTGCGCGCTCCAGGGACTGATTTCCATTGTGGAGTCTGCGGGAGCCACTGTAGAGGGCCTGGGCATTGCCATTGAAAAAGGATTTCAGATCGGCGGACGGGTCATCCGTAATCTGGGATACCGGCTGGAATCTCTGGCTATCGTAGACGCCATGGACCCGGAGACCGGGACGATTACCTTCCGGGAACAGGCCTGATCTGTAATTTTTCCAGGGGAGTATTCTTCCCTTTGGAGAATTCCCGGATATAAAAATATGTGTGCTGCCAGACGCTGCCATAAAAAACGCCTGAGCAGGTGCTTGAAAGGCTCCTGCTCAGGCTTGTTTTTTATGGCTTGCTTTTCTGTTCTATCTTTTTACTGCAATGCGGATATCCGCCGGCGTTTCTCGTCAGTTCTCCGGCGTGTCGTCCTTCGGGATAATCATATTCAGAACAAACACGATCAGGAAGGATACCATCAGGGAGCTTCCGAAAATATTGTTCAGAAGTTCCGGCACGAACTGCAGAATGTCAGGCGCCGCGTCAATGCCGATTCCCAGGGCCAGCGCAATACCTACAATCATTCTGTTCCGGTAATTCATGGGCTGCTCATTCAGAAGCTGGATACCGGACATGGTAATGGCCGCAAATACGGTAACGGTAGCGCCGCCCAGCACCGGCTGGGGAATCGTTGCCATCAGTCCGCTGAATTTCGGAAATACGCCTGCTATCAGCATGATGACGCCTACCATGGTAAAGACTCTTCTCGCAACCACCTTGGTGGTGCAGATCAGTCCCACATTCTGGCTGTAGGGATCTGTGGGAAGACCGCCGATACAGGCTCCAATCATACCGCACAGCCCCTGCCCCTTGATGGCTCCTCCCAGCTCCTTATCCGTACATTCACGTCCGAAGCCTCCCATGGTGGTGGAGGACACGTCTCCGATGGTCTGAACCGCCTGAACCACATACATCAGAATCATCATGAGGATAGCGTCCGGATGGAATTCCAACCCGAAATAGAAGGGGCGGGGCAGGGCAAACCAGGACGCGGTCTGAAGATCGGTAAAGCTGACCACATTTCCCATAATCAGGGCCGCGGCATAGCCCACAATAATGCCAATCAGCATACCGGAGGCTTTCAGAAGTCCTTTTCCGAAAAAGTTGCATGCCAGTGTCACAATCAGCGTGAGAATTGCCAGAATCCAGAATTTCCCTGACCCAAAGGTCCCGTTATTCTGGGCCGCAGAGCCTCCTCCGATATAGTTGATGGCTGTCTGGTACAGAGACAGACCAATACTCATAACCACCGTGCCGCTGACAATGGGCGGGAAGAAACGGCGGATCTTTCCGATAAACATACCGATAAAAATCGATGCAAAGCCGGCCACCAGCTGAGCGCCGAAGATGGCCGCTATGCCGTAATTGGCGCCGATAATGGTCAGAATCGGCATATAGGCAAAGGCAACGCCCATGACATTGGGCAGCTTCATGCCGAATCCGAATACCGGAAACAGCTGAAGCAGCGTGGTAATGCCGCCGATGATCATGGCCGCCTGGGTTAACATAATCTGTTCCTCCGCGCTCAGACCGCAGATACCTGCAATCAGCATGGGCGGGGTGATGTTGCCGATAAGCATCGCAAGAACATGCTGCATCGCCTGGGGAAAAGCAGCTCCCCAGGAAGGCTTGCCGTCAAACTTCATCAGCTCGGCGTTTGCCTGAGTAGTGTTATTCATTCATACATCCTCTCTTTCCTGTAATCATCCAATAAGAGACAGTATATAGGAAAAGAAGACACAGATCAACATTTTTCTGCCAGCAGCTCCAGATCTTCCAGGCAGTCTACGTCCTTAAGCTCCCACTGGCTCCGGGCAGAGACCGTCCGTACCAGTTCCCGGTGCTTTCCAGCTGCAAAACCCCCTCCTTTCCCTTCCGGAAGGGCCAGCAGCTCCGGAAAGACCCATGCGGGAAACAGGACCGGGGAACCTTCCTGTCCATTCCAGGCCGCTCTCCAGATAGTGTTTTTTCCGGATGCCGCGCAGAGCGCCAGAGACGCCACAGTTCCCCGGCCAAGCATCGGCTGATCTCCCGGACAGAACATACAGCCTTCGAGCCCGTTTTCCGCAGGCGGCGCTATCTTTATTTCCGCCTCTGTTCCGCTCTTCCCTGCGTCCGTTCCGGCTCCCAGGCTTTCCAGGCCCAGGCGGACCGTGTCGCTGCGGTAAGGAAGGCTGTGAAAGACCACCGGGACGCCCTGCCTGCGGCACAGCTCTTCCACTTCTTTGTGCCGCGTCACCACTACACGGCGCTCAAAGATGCCTTCCGTGGCGTCCAGCGCGTATTGAATCAGCGGCTTTCCCTTAAGCTCTGCCATCAGCTTGTTCCCGCCAAAACGCTTTCCCAGCCCCGACGCCATGATCACACAGCCAAGCTTTCCAAAAGGCGCGTCCAGATCCACCAGAAACACATCCGGGCGGCCGCACAGTTCTGTGAGGAACGGCAGCTCCTGTCTGCGCACGGCAGCGGCCAGCCGTTTCCGCTCCATCAGCCTCCGGACCGCGTCACAGTAGTCCGCGCAGCCGGATTCCAGGTACCCGATCTCGTCTATGGAAGCCCATTCCCCTTCCTGCTCCGCCAGACGGCCCAGCATCCGCACGCCTGCTTCTTGAAAGCCCTCCGGCAGCGGCCGCATCCGGTTCTCTCTTCCGGGCAGCAATGGGTCAAAACGTCCCACCTGGACGGTCTCTTCGGAAATATTTTCCCTTAAATACACCGCCTGGCCCGGTTCCGCCCAGGTTGTGACGCCGGGTACTGGCCCGGAAGAAGAAAGCTTCCTCAAAAGTCCGGAAAGAAGAGTTGATTTTCCGCTTCCCCTGTCCCCTGTCAGGATCAGATGCCGCTTACCGCTGCTCCGGAAAGAATTCCAGATACAATCTTCTGTCAGCCTGTATACAGGCATCCCGGTAGGCTTCATACCGTTTCAGCCACTCCTTTCCTTCCGGCGTCAGAACGCTTCCCCCGCCGTCCTTTCCTCCCGCCATTCTTTCTGTCAGGGCAAAACCAAGGGCCTTCTCCGCGTTTTTCATAATTTTCAGGGCTTTGGTGTAGGCCATTCCCATAGACTGGGCGGCCGCCCGCAGAGAACCGGTCTCGTCCACGGCATGAAGCAGACGGCAGGGCCCTTCCCCGAAAAACTTTTCCCCGTTTTCATCCAAAAATATAATCCTGACTGCCGCTCTCATTCCCATCCTCCGTTTTCTTTCAGCATCACCAGCTGTTCTCTGCCGCTTTTATCCATGCATCTGTGCAGGCTGACACAGCCGTAAATCAGGGCAAGCTGCTCTTCCATTTTCTCCAGCGGGTCTGCGAAAGGACGCAGAACGGACCGGATCTCTCCTCCTTCCAGCAGAAGCAGGCGGTCGCAGCAGTTCAGGGCAAGAGACGGGTCATGAAGAGCCGCCAGCGCTGCCCGTTGCCCATACTGCTCCTGTTCCCCGTCTCTGATCCACTCCCGCAGGAGCTCCAGCATCCGGTAACGATAACGGAAATCCAGGGCGCTCTCCGGTTCGTCCAAAAGAAGAAGCCTGCTTTCCGCCGCCAGTGTGCGGGCCAGGATGCAGAGCTGCTTCTGCCCCTCGCTCAGATGAAGGTAATTCTCTTCCTCCCGCCCTGCAAGACCTGCCCGGGCCAGAGCCTGGCGGGCTTTTTCTTTCATCTGGGCGGAAGGGTATTCCAGAAGCCCCAGCCTCGGATTAAAGCCCATCAGCACCACATCCAGGACGGAAATATCGATGGAGATGCCGCTCCTCTGAGGAATATAGCTGCACAGCCTGGCAAGTCCCCGGGGAGACAGTTCTTCCAGGAACTGCTTCTCCAGCATACAGCTTCCCCTGTGGGGCAGAATCCCGCACAGGGCTTTTAAAAGCGTGGATTTTCCACTGCCATTGGCTCCCAGAAGACCCGTAAGACTCCCGGCCTCCAGCTCAAAAGAGAGATGATTTACAACCTGCTTCCCCCCATATCCGGCCGTCAAATTTTCCACCTTAAAAAAACTCATGCCCTCTGCCTCCCGCGGATTATCAGAAAAATCAGAAACGGCGCTCCCAGCAGGCTGGTAAAGATGCTGACAGGAAGCTCCGTGGAGGAAACGCTCCGGGCAAGAATATCCGCCCCGGTCAGAAGAATGCTTCCAAGCATTCCTCCCAGCAGCATGGTGCCCACACGGTTCCGCTTCGTCAGAAGTCTGGCCCCGTGAGGCGCCAGGAGTCCCACAAAGCTGATAAGCCCTGACAGGCTTACGACACAGGAGACAGCCAGGGTCGCCAGCAGCAGCACCGCAAGGCGCAGCCTTCCCACATCCGCGCCCAGCATTCTGGCCTCTCCTTCCTCTGCAGACAGAAGAAGGATCTGGCGGTGCAGAAGGAACAGGGCAGAAACACACAGAAGGCACAGGAGCAGGTTTACACCGATGGAATAGCCGCTGATTCCATTCAGGCTCCCCATAATCCAGTATTCAATGGAAGCCAGCTCCCGTTCCGGATCTGCCGTCAGCTTCAGGCACATGAGCGCGGTCTGTGCCAGCGCATGGACCGCGATGCCAGCCAGCACAATCGTGCCGTTTCTTCCCGCACGGTCCAGAGAGGAAAGCGCCAGCGCCAGAACCACAGCCGCAAGAGCTCCCGCGAAAGCCGAAGCCGTCACTGCCGCCGCGCCGGACAGAAACAGAATCCCTGCCGCCGCACCCGCGCTGGCCCCGGAGGAGACCCCGATCACATCCGGGGACGCCAGAGGATTCCGAAACACGGTCTGATAGACAAAGCCTGCCGCTCCCAGGGCAAAGCCGCCGATAACCCCCACTGCTGTGCGGCTGGCCCGGAGAGTCCAGAACACTCTCAGCTGCATCACGTCCCCGCTCAGAAGCCCCTCCAGAGTCAGAGGATATTTCCCCACAAATAAACTGGCAGCAGCCAGAGCGATCATCAGGATCGCCCCGGCTGCGCAGAAAACTCTACTTTTCACTGTAGGTAAAGCCATAGAAAGTCTCATAATATTCATCTATCACCGCCATGCTGTCTGCCTCCGGACACTCCTCGGGATGAAGGACGGAGGAAAGCCATACCGCGCCCAGAATTCCGCTGGGAACAGGGCTGTCCCAGGCTTCCGCGTCTCCGGGAATCTGGTAAACGTCTCCATTTACTACAGCAGTACAGTCTGCCAGATTCTGATCTGCCAGAACATCGTCCACCGTATAGTCCGCATCAGACGCAAGCACGATATAATCCGGGTCCCAGGCCAGAAGCTGTTCATAGCTTATCTCAGCCCAGTAGGCATCGGTAATCTCCGCAGCCGCGTTCACGCCTCCCGCCATCCGGATCATGTCAGACTGGTACATGGAATCTCCCGCTGTGGACAGAAGCGCAGAATTGCCGGCCAGATAGACGCTGGGTGTCTCCGCGTCAGCCAGCGCTTCTCCAAGACGCGCTTCCTGCTCAGAGGCAAAATTCAGAAGGGACTGGGCTTTCTCCTGTGTATTAGACGCAGTTCCCACAAGCTTTATAGTCTCGTTCAGCAGCTCCTGATCCTCGGGATTCACCACAAGAGCAGTAATTCCCAGCTCCTCCAGGGCGTCTGCGGAGTCCTGAAGCTTAAGGGGAAGGATCACCAGATCCGGCTCCAGAGCCGCGCAGCCCTCCAGATCAAATTCCTTTGCGGTTCCCACGCTGGGAAGCTCCAGAAGCTCCGGCGCGCTGAGCTGATAGACAGGACGGGTATCCGCCTTGGCCTCGATTCCCACCAGCCTGTCCTCCAGTCCCAGGGCAATCAGAAGGCTTGTGGAAATGTAATATCCGCTGACCAGCTTCTGGGGTTCTTCCTCGATAACCACCTCGCGGCCCGCCTGATCTGTCACAGTGACCGGATAGGCTGTCTGGGAAGCATCCTCTTCCGCGCTTTCCTCAGAAGCAGCGTCCTCAGTACCGCCCGCATCTTCCGCCGTCTCTTCCTGAGCGTCTTCCTGCCCGCTTTCTTCAGAAACAGCTGTCTGGGTGTCTGCCGCAGATTCGTTCGGGCCGCAGGCTGCCAGAGACAGCGTCATCGCCAGAACGAGCAGCAGAGAAAGTATTTTCTTCATAAAACTCATTTCTCCTTATCGTTATTGTTTTAAAACTACAACGGGATTATAGCAATTCCTCTTTCCAAAATCAAGACATACTGATATAATATTGTCAAAATCCGTAACCGTCCAGCTTAGGTCTGCCGTTTTTCAGTCAAAGACCCCGATGCAGGCATCGGGGTATTTGACCCTCGCGGCGTTCGCCAAATGGACGCGCGAGCGCGTCCGCTTGGCTCACTGCCCGCGGGAATAAAAGCGGCCGGCCCTGACGCCGGACTGCAGGATTTTAAGGCAGCCATGCGGACTTCCCCTGTGTTTATCAGAAAAGCTGCATGGCTCAATTACTGCTGTCACTGTACATATATCTGTCAGGCCTCTCCTGCGCAGGAGCATTTGCGATCCGTTCTGTCTGCAGGGGTATCCTGAAAAGGGACTTTATATCATGATCAATATACAAAACTACGTTCAGGCAGAAAGCCTGGAGGAAGCTTATCAGCTGAATCAGAAAAAAAGCGGCCGCATCATCGGCGGGATGCTCTGGATGAAAATGGCCCGAAATACTGTGGGCACCGCCATTGATCTGTGCCGCCTGGGGCTGGACGCCATCGAAGAGACAGAAGAAGAGTTCTCCATCGGCGCCATGGTGGCCTTACGCCAGCTGGAGACCCATCCCGGCCTGAATGCCTATACCTGCGGCGCCGCCGCCCGCGCGGTGCAGGATATCATAGGCGTCCAATTCCGGAACATGGCAACCGTGGGAGGCAGTATCTGGGGCCGTTTCGGCTTTTCTGATGTACTGACCCTGTTTCTCGCCATGGATTCTTATGTGGAACTGTATAAAGGAGGCATCATTCCTCTGGAAACCTTTGCGGCCATGAAGCAGGACAATGACATCCTGGTACGGATTCTGGTCAGAAAGAAACCCGGACTTTTCACATACCAGGCCATGCGCATCCAGCGCACGGACTTTCCCGTACTCACCTGCGCCCTGTCGCAGGTGGAAGGAGAGTACCGGGCCGTCATCGGAGCACGTCCTGGCCGTGCCATGGTTATCCGGGATAAGCGGGAACTGCTGAAAGACGGCATCACGGAAGACAGCGCCCGGGCCTTTGCCGCATACACGGCAGAGTCGGTTCCCACTGGCAGCAATGTCCGCGGAAGCGCCGCCTACCGGACCCATCTCGTCAACGTGCTGGCAAAACGCAGCGCTCTGGAACTGGGAGGAATGCAGAAATGGAACTGAAGCTTACACTGAATGGCAGACCTGTTACAGATCATATCGACCCTGGCCTGCTCCTTATCGACTTTTTAAGAAACCACGGCTGCTACAGCGTAAAAAGAGGCTGTGAGACCTCCGGCTGCGGCCTCTGTACCGTACTGATGGACGGACGCCCCATCCTCTCCTGCTCCATGCTGGCCGCCCGGGCAGCCGGACACAGCATCCATACGCTGGAAGGACTGCAGGAGGAAGCAGCTGACTTCGCCGGTTTTATCGCCGACCAGGGCGCGGACCAGTGTGGTTTCTGCAATCCCGGCTTTGTCATGAACACCATCGCCCTTCTGCGGGAAAATCCCGATCCCACCGACGATGAAATCCGCATGTTTCTCGCCGGTAATCTCTGCCGCTGCTCCGGCTATGACGGACAGCTGAGGGGAATCCGGAATTATCTGGAGAGCCGCAGAAAAGAACACCGCGCATAGCGTAAGGAATACGCAAGGAGACAGCTATGGAACAGAAAGAATATAAATCCATCAATAAACCGGTCCGCAAGAAGGACGCCATGCAGCTTCTGCTGGGCAGGCCTGTCTACACGGACGATATTACCCCTGGCAATGCGCTGGTCGTCAAGCTTCTGCGCTCTCCCCACGCCAACGCTGTTATCCAGGAAATCAACACTTCCACAGCCCTGAAGGTTCCCGGCGTAGCCGCCGTCTATACCTGGGAGGACGTGCCGAAAACCCGGTTCGCCATCGCAGGCCAGACCTATCCGGAGCCCTCTCCCTATGACCGTCTGATTCTGGACCGGCACGTACGTTTTGTGGGAGATCCCGTAGCAATCATTGCCGCTGAGACCGAAAAAGCGGCTCTTCGGGCCATGAAAATGATCAAGGTAAAATATCAGGTTCTGGAGCCTGTTCTGGATTTTCGTAAGGCCAAGGATAATCCCATTCTGGTCCACCCGGAGGAGGACTGGTTTCCTCCCTGCCAGGTGGGCGGTGATCCCAAAAGAAATCTGGTGGCCAGCGAGGTAAACAGCGATGGAGATGTGGAAGCAGTGCTGTCCGACTGTGATATTGTCCTGGACCGCACCTATCACACCAAAGCCTTTAACCAGGCCATGATGGAGACCTTCCGCACCTATACGGAGCTGGACCGTTACGGCAGGCTTCATGTCATCTCCTCCACCCAGATCGTGTTCCACTGCCGCAGAATACTGTCCCGCGCCCTCGGCATTCCCAAAAGCAGAATCCGGGTGGAAAAGCCCCGTATCGGAGGAGGCTTCGGCGCCAAGCAGACTGCAGTCTGCGAGGTCTATCCTGCCTTCGTCACTCTGAAGACCGGGCGGCCCGCCAAACTGATCTATACCCGGGAAGAGTCTCAGATCGCAGGCTCTCCCCGCCACGAGATGGAGATCCGCATCCGCCTGGGAGCCGGCAGAGACGGCCATATCCGCTGCGTTGATCTTTACACGCTATCCAATACGGGCGCTTACGGCGAGCACGGCCCCACCACTGTGGGCCTGTCCGGGCACAAGGCGATTCCCCTGTACACAGGAGGCCTGGAGGCCTATCGTTTCAGCTATGACGTGGTTTACACCAATCTCCAGGCGGCAGGGGCTTACCGGGGCTATGGAGCCACCCAGGGCATCTTTGCGCTGGAATCCATTGTCAACGAACTGGCGGAACAGCTGGGCATGGACCCCACTGTGATCCGCGATAAAAATATGGTAAAAGAAGGCATGAAAATGCCCTCCTATTATAACGAAACTGCCAATGCCTGCGCCCTTGACCGCTGTATGGAGCACTGCCGGCAGATGTTCCACTGGGACGAAAAATACCCGGTCAGGGATATGGGGAACGGCAAGGTACGGACAGCCGGCGTGGCCATGGCCATGCAGGGGTCCTGTATCTCCCATGTGGATGTGGGCTCCGCCACCATAAAGCTTGGTGAAGACGGTACCTATAACCTGATCATCGGCGCGGCGGACATGGGAACCGGCTGCGATACGATTCTGGCCCAGATGGCTGCCGAATGTCTGGACTGCAGCGTGGACGATATCGCTGTCTTCGGCGCGGATACCGATGCCTCTCCCTACGACTCCGGTTCCTACGCCTCTTCCACCACCTATATCACCGGAAAAGCTGTGGAAAAGGCCTGTGCCGAGCTGAAGGAACGGATCTGCTCCATCGCCGCGGAAATGCTGGGCTGCGCCGCCTCGGAAATGGTCTTTGAGGGCCGGCAGGTCCGCCGGATAGGCACAGAAGAGACCGTAAGCCTTACGGATATCGGCTACAAATCCCAGGTATTCAATACCCAGGCAGCCGAAGCCACCGCAAGCCACTCCTCTCCGGTCTCCCCTCCTCCCTACATGGTGGGCATGGTG
>ERZ1643250.830-NODE-830-length-29798-cov-9.164442_pt1 | contig 29798 bp, 20 predicted proteins | sample MGYA00579262_ERZ1643250 | MGnify/ENA primary metagenome ERZ1643250 (study PRJEB29033, sample SAMEA4952265) | chicken gut metagenome | biome: Broiler Chicken; feature: Gastrointestinal Tract; material: Caecum | place: Ireland | collected 2018 | study: Broiler... | reverse complement strand
ACCATAGGCGAAGAAATCAAAAAGGAAAATGTAACGCCAAGTGGCAAACCTGCGCTTGTAAATCCGATAAACAGTGGAATAGAGGAACAGGAACAGAACGGTGTTACTGTTCCGAGCAGGGCAGCGATGATATTGGCCCATATCCCATGAAATCTGCCGAGTATCTTTTTTGTTCTTTCCGGTGGAAAATAACTTTGAATATACGAAATAATCAAAATTAACACGCCAAGCAGTACCATTATTTTTATAGTATCGTAAATAAAAAATTGAACACTGGCCCCGATTTTACTTGTGGTATCTAAGCCACAAGCGTTCAAAATTGTTTCAATAAGTCGATTCAGCCAGTTCATACCGAGGACTTCATTTTGAAAAAAGTCCCACGCTCCTTTTAATGTCTCCATAGAAATCTCCTTTTATATAGTCATATTGAAATATATCTATTTGTTTTCTCAAATATAAGCCGTGCGGAAAAGCATTGATTCTCTTACTTTTCACAACACGACTTATCTTCACATTCGCTTTCAAGCGTAGTCAAACGCTGTAAACATTCTTTCGCCTGTTCCACACCTTTCTCTGAAATGGAGTAGTGGGTCCACTTTCCTTCTTTGCGTCCAACAACAATTTCAGCATCGCAGAGTATTTTCATATGATGTGAAAGTGTTGGCTGCGTAACATTGATTTCTTCCAGCAGCTTGCAGGCACATTTCTCGCCCGAACGCAACATTTTTATAATTTTAATGCGGTTTTCGTCGCAGAATGCTTTAAAGATTAGTGCGATCTTCTTATCATCCATCTTCTCCCTCCTTATATAGATATTTATCTATGTGTTATTATATACACCGTTCTGAAAAATGTCAATAAGTTTTTCGTCTGGATTTTTGACGCCTCATCTATTGAGTATTCCTCCCTTTTTCGTTATACTAAATTACAAAATGAGAAAAAAACTGGAGGATATGAAATATGAAACATAACATACTGGTAGGACAGTCCGGAGGGCCGACCGCTGTTATCAACGGAAGTCTCTACGGCGTCGTTAAGAGAGGGTTGGAGACACCGCAGATTGACAATATTTACGGAATGGTCAATGGAATTGAGGGATTTTTAAATGGAAACATGATGGATATGCGTACTCTGGAAGAAAACGGCACGCTTCCTCTTTTGAAGACAACACCGGGTGCCTATCTTGGCTCCTGCCGTTACAAGCTTCCGGAAGATCTCTCCGATCCGGTTTATCCGCAGCTGTTTGCAAAATTTGCGGAATATGAGATTCAGTCCGTCTTCTATATCGGCGGAAATGATTCCATGGATACGGTCAGCAAGCTCTCCCGCTATGCAGCCAAAAATGAAAGCAGCATCCGTTTTATCGGTATTCCGAAAACCATCGACAATGATCTCGTCATGACAGACCATACACCAGGCTTTGGAAGCGCTGCAAAATATGTGGCATCCACAGTCCGTGAAATCGCTGTCGATGCATCAGTATATGACAACAAGCCTTCCGTTACGATCGTAGAGATTATGGGACGACATGCGGGATGGCTGACTGCCGCTTCTGCTCTTGCAAGAAAGTTTGAAGGAGACAATCCGGTACTGATTTACCTGCCGGAAACTGCATTTGACAAAGACCGTTTCCTTTCCCAGGTACAGGATGCCCTGAAGAAGACTACGAACCTTGTCGTTTGTATTTCCGAAGGAATTCACGATGCCGAAGGCACCTTTATCTGTGAATACGCAAGCGAAGTCGGCACCGATACCTTTGGTCACAAAATGTTGACAGGTTCCGGAAAATATCTGGAAAACCTTGTAAAAGATACACTTGGTATTAAAGTACGCTCTGTGGAACTCAATGTCTCCCAGCGCTGCTCTTCTTCCTGCCTGTCCGGCACTGATCTGGAAGAAGCAGTCTGTGCAGGTTCTTATGGAGTTGACTGTGCCATGGATGGGAAAACCGGCGTTATGATCACCTTTGAGAGACAGGCTGGGGATTCCTACGAGATGGTTCCAGGGACTGCTGATGTCAATCAGATCTGCAATGAAGAGAAAGTTGTTCCTTCCGACTGGATCACTGCAGATGGATCCGATGTTACAGAATCGTTCCTGAACTATGTCCGTCCGCTGATTCAGGGACAGGTGGAAGTGCCTCAGAAAGACGGCCTGCCACATTTCATCTATAGAAAATAAGAGAAAGTGTACAATCTGCACAACATCCGTCTTTACGTTCATATTTTGTTCATTTTTTGTTTTTTAAATGTTGATTTGTAGAACACTTTTTTTTCACGAATAACAGGTATACTAAAATCATCAAAAAGAAAACAAAACAGAACTGATAAAGACGCTGTCAAGTAAATACTTTTTGAATAAACTTTTTCATAATAAATGCCGGGGATCAGCCGATGATCACCCGGCATCCTCCCTTTTACGGGGGATTTTCTTTTTATGCAGGATCGTGTTTCCACCGCGTTCCTGCCTTTTTCAATGCTTCTTCTGTCGTAAGGAACCGGACTCCCAGTTTTTTCACTTTTTCGATATTCATCCGCAGATTTCTTGGATGATCCCGGAAGGCTTCCTCATTCTTTTCCAGATTTTCTGATCCCGCTCCGGCACTTTCCAGAAACTCTTTCACCACTTCATACGTACTCCTGTCGTTTTCACTTCCGAAGTTGTAGATTCCTGCCGGTGCATGAAACATGATTTCCAGATTTTCAACTACTTCCCATACATCCGTGATACTCCGGAGATCGTAGACCGGATACCTGATCCGGTCTCCTGATTCCCTGGCCTTGCAGACCGTCGAAATCAGATTCCCATGCTCTTGTCCCTCCCGGAAGTCGACAGCAAACATCCAGCTTAAGCGCAGTGCCACCGTGTCCGGCTGGGCTTTAAGCGCAAGCTCTTCCGCCCGGATCTTCTGCCTGCCGTACACAGTCGGTGGAGCGATCCTCTCTTCTTCTCTGTGGGGCTCTCTTTCTCCATTTCCCACATAAACCTGATCGGAGCTGCAGAAAATCAGCCGCGCCCCGATCTCCCGGCAGATCTTTGCCAGAATTCTGACTCCGTCCACATTGACTTTTTCCGACCGTTCCGGATCCTGTTCACATGCGCCCACATCAGAGACCGCTGCTGTATGGATCAAAATATCAGGGCGGTCCTTTTTCAGGACCGCCTCTGCCTCTTCCGGATCCGTAAAGTCCATGTCCGTATGACGGTATCCCGTCATATCAAATTTATCCTGATAGAAGCGGAGAATTCTGCTTCCGAGAAATCCGTCCGCTCCTGTTACACCGATCTTCACCATTGATCCCTTCTTCAAATATTAATGATGTGGTTTATACAGATGTCTTGGAATACCATCCACCATAACCGGAGATACATCTCCCTGAATCAGCGGTTTAACATATGCAACAAACTCATCTGTTACATAAGTACCGTCTTCATTGACCCATTCTCTCGGCACAAGTTTTTCGTCATTTGCAATCTTGTGCACATCTTTTACTTCTGTGCTGCACTGATACGGATCATCGGAAATTCTCTTGAGCACAACCATCTTTCCGTTATCTCCCTCATCCGCCGCCTTTACTGCAGCACCGCCTACCTGAGACGCTTCCAGAATATCTACTCTGGACGCGCAGTGAGACGCGGATCTCTGCAGCGTACTCAATTCGATGGCGCGGGTCTTGCATCCGATCTCATTTGCTACATACTGTGCAAGATAAGCTGCTGTTCCAGTGAGCTGCTTATGTCCAAACGCATCTACAAAATCTACATTTGCTCCAAGTTCACAGACATATCTTCCATCTTCCAGATGGATTCCTTCGGAAACCGCTACAACAACAGAAGTTTTCTTTTTCAGCAGATCTTTGATTCTTTCCATGAAATTGTCAAGATCAAATGTCAGCTCCGGAAGATAAATCAGATCCGGTCCCGAACAGTCCTCTCCTTTCGCAAGAGCCGCCGCTCCGGTAAGCCATCCGGCATTTCTTCCCATGATCTCAACGATCGTGACAAGTCCCTTGCTGTACTCCAGACAGAAGCTGTCACGGATAATCTCTTTTACAGATGTTCCAATATATTTTGCCGCGCTTCCGTATCCCGGTGTGTGATCCGTCAGAGCAAGGTCATTGTCAATTGTTTTCGGGCATCCGATAAATCTTGTCGGATATCCCATCACAATCGCGTAGTCGGAAAGCTTTTTGATCGTATCCATGGAGTCATTTCCTCCGATATAGATAAATGCTTCAATATCCAGCTTGTCCAGAATTTCAAAGATCTTTTCATATACTTCTCTGTTTTCATGAATTTCCGGAAGTTTGTACCGGCAGGATCCCAGATATGCAGCCGGAGTTCTCTTTAAAAGCTCCGCATCAAGATCGTTTGTGATATGTTCTGACAGGTCAATGTATTTCTCCTCCATCAGCCCCTGAATTCCATGAAGCATTCCATACACTTTGTTTGCCCCTCTGTCCTTTGCCGTACGGTAAACACCAGCCAGACTTGAATTGATCGCCGCTGTCGGGCCTCCTGACTGTCCAACAATTACATTTCCTTTCATATTACTACCTCCGTATTTGTCATAATGCCAATACGTTTATTTTAGTACATTTGTATATAATTGTCTATGTTTTTTCCGTTTTTTCGTCATTTTTAAATCTCATTATAGATCAGTGTCAGTATCATCTGCGCTGTCTCTACCATATTTCTTCCGGTATCCATACTGCTTTTCTGAATGTAGCGGAATGCTTCCTCCTCCGTCATATGGTTCCGTTCCATCAGGACGTACTTGGCATTCCGGATATAGTTTTCCTCCTTTTCCGTCCGTTTTGGCTTCTTATCTTTCCGCTTTACTACCTGGCGGTCCAGATTCTGGAGCATCATGTTGACCGTATCGATAAATTCATATGCTTTCACCGGCATGGTCACGGCCACCAGCCCCGGCTGCCTTCTGTGACTGACATTCTGTGTCGTATCCAGCAGAAGCAGATCAAAATACCGTGGCAGGCAGTCCAGCAAATCGGTATAATCCATATCCGGAAGCTTCGTCCCGCTGATCACAATTCCGTGGGAAAGACGCCCGATTTCCTGAAGCGCCGCTGCCGCCGTTGATACGACAATGGTATCTCCGAAACCATGGCGCAGAAGTATTTCTTTGATTTTTCTCGCGGTTTCCTGCCGCGGAAGTGCGATGATAATACTTCCCATTTTCTTTCCCCCTGCTGTCTGTTAAAATCTGTGTAAATACTCTTTCAGCTCCCAGTCAGTGACTTCCTGTGTGTAGAGTTCCCATTCTTTTGTCTTTTCCTTTAAATAGGTTCTGACGTAGCTCTCTCCGCAGACATTTCTTAAAAATTCATCTTTTTCCAGCGCGGTCAAAGATTCCTTCAAGGTACCCGGAAGAGCCCCTGCCTTTTCATCCGCTTTCAGTGGAATCATCTTTTCCTGAATCCCGTTCAGGCCGGACGCGACAACCATCGCAATCAGAAGATACGGATTTGCCGCTCCGTCCGGCAGCGTCCACTCAATGTGCGTGTCTCCTTCTTTCCCTTTCACTACCCGGATCGGGGCACGGTAATCATTGAGGGACCAGAACAACTCGGTCGGGGCATGATATCCCGGTTTCAGTCTCTTATATGAATTGACAATCGGATTGGCGATTGCAGCCATTCCATTCATATGTGACAGAAGTCCGGCAATAAAAGAGTAGGCTTCCTGACTCAATCCGTTCTCCGCCTGAGGATCCGCAAACATGTTTTTTCCGTCCCGGAATCCGGAAATATTTAAAGACAATGCGGAGCCCGGAAGGTCTGTCCTCGGCTTTGGCATAAATGTCGCGTGCAGGCCGTGTCTCTGGGCAATCGTTCGTACCGTGGAGCGGAATGTCACAATCTGATCCGCCACCTTCACGCCCTGTGCCTGCTTAAAATCCACCTCGTGCTGTGCCGGGGCATCCTCATGATGGGAAGACTCGATCTCAAATCCCATCTCCTCCAGCGTCAGAATCATGTCTCGTCTCGCATTTTCTCCCTGATCAAGAGGCGCCACATCCAGATAGCCCGCCTTCTCTCTCGTCCGTGTTGTAGGGTTCCCTTCTTCATCCGTCTCGAAAAGGAAAAATTCACACTCCGGGTCCAGATCAAAACTGTACCCCTGCTGCTTTGCCTTTTTCAGTACACGTCTGAGAATATATCTTGGACTCTCCGCAATATCATTCCCTTCCTGATCCATCAGATCACAGAGGAATCTTGCCACCTTTCCCTGCTGCGGCCTCCACGGCAGGATCGTAAATGTATCAATGTCCGGTTTCAGATAAACTCTGTCATATCCAAGCTCTTTCATCCCGGCAATGCTGTATCCGTCCACCATACATTTCCCCGCAAGCGCTTTCTCCATCTGGCCCGCCGTCACAGCAATATTCCGGATGGTCCCGAAAATGTCCACAAACTGCAGACGTATGAATTTTACATCTTCTTCTTCGATCATCTGAAGAATTTCCCAAGTTTCATATTTCGCCATATTGATTTCCTCCATCTTTCGACTGCCTCAATTCCCTGATGTTCTTATTATATTCCGCATCAGGACTTCAGGGCAAGAACTATGACAGATATTTTCCCTGAATTCTCTATCTGAGTTTCTCACGCAGAAGTTCCCGCGTAACTGCCGGATCCGCGTTTCCCTTCATCTTTTTCATGACCTGCCCGACAAAAAATCCGAATACCTTTTCTTTTCCTTCCCGGTACTGTGCCACAGAATCCGGATGCTCGCGGATCACTTCCTCGATGATCTGCTCCAGCACGTTTGTGTCTGCCACAGTGGACAGATGATGTGCCTCAATGTAGGCAAGCGGCTCTTCGTCGTGGTCAAAAATCTGTTCAAAAACTTCCTTTGCCCCTTTATGAGTGATCTTCTGCTCTTCTTCTACCAGGATCAACGCTGCCAGGTGGCCTGGAGAAAACTTCATCTCCTCCGGACTTTTTCCTGCTTCTTTCAGAAGCTTCATGGCGTCCTGAGTCATCCAGTTTGCAGCCTTCTTTGGCTGCGAACAGATTTTTGCCGTCTCTTCAAACAGATCTGCCATATTTCTGGACTCTGTCAAAATCCGGGCATCGTATTCCGAAAGAGAAAACTCCCGGATAAACCGTTTTTTCTTTTCTTCCCGCAGTTCCGGCTGTTCCTTTTTAAGCCGTCCGATCCATGCATCGTCAATCACGACCGGAGGAAGATCCGGATCCGGAAAATACCGGTAATCTTTAGCGTCCTCTTTGGAGCGCATCGGGAAGGAACATTCCTTATTGTCATCCCACCGCCTTGTCTCCTGAATCACTTCTTTTCCTTCTTCCAGAAGTTCAATCTGCCGTATGGTCTCCCCTTCAATTGCTCTCGCAATGGCCTTAAAGGAGTTCAGGTTCTTCATCTCTGTCCTGGTGCCGTAGCTTTCTGTCCCCGCTTCCCGAACGGACAGGTTAACATCCGCACGCATGGAGCCTTCTTCCAGCCGGCAGTCTGAAATTCCCAGATACTGAGCCATGATCCGGAGCTGTTCCAGATAGGCGATGACCTCCTGGGCATTTCGCATATCCGGTTCCGATACAATCTCAATCAGCGGCACGCCGCTTCGGTTATAGTCTACAAGGGAGCTGTCCGTCCATGGATCGTGGACCAGTTTTCCGGCATCTTCTTCCATGTGCATCTCATGAATCCGGATTCTTTTTTCTCCCTGTGCCGTATCAACCGACACATATCCGTCATAGCAGATTGGAAGATACAGCTGGGAAATCTGGTAATTCTGAGGATTGTCCGGATAAAAATAGTTTTTCCGGTCAAATTTGCAGAAAGTATGGATTTTACAGTTCATGGCAAGTCCCGCCTTCAATGCGTACTCCACGACCTTCCTGTTCAGAACCGGAAGGGATCCGGGCATTCCGGTGCACACCGGACAGGTATGGGTATTGGGCTCTCCGCCGAATGCGGTCGGACAGCCGCAGAAAATCTTTGTCCTTGTGGAAAGTTCAATATGCACTTCCAGACCAATCACGGTCTCATACTGTTTTCTCATCGTCAGATTTTCCCCCTTTTTGTTCCAGAATATGCCTTCGGAAATATGCCTCTCTCTTTTTCAAAAGCGGCTGCTGCACGGATAATCTTCTTCTCCTGCAGGCAGTCTCCAATCAGCTGAATTCCGATTGGAAGGCCCGCCTTTGACACCGTACACGGTACGGATATGGCCGGGAGGCCTGCCAGATTGACTGCCGCCGTGTAGAGATCTCCCAGATACATCTGAAGCGGATCCGAAAGGCTTTCTCCGATTTTCGGTGCAGTCTGAGGTGCTGCAGGGCCAAGCAGCACATCGTAAGTGGCAAATGCCCGGTCAAATGCCTCCTTGATGACGGCACGGGCTTTCAGTGCTTTCAGATAATATGCATCATAATAGCCCGAACTTAAAACAAAGGAGCCAAGAAAAATTCTCCGTTTCACTTCCGTTCCGAATCCTTCCGAACGGGTCATTTTGTACATCTCATGGAGCGAGTCCGCATGAGGACTCCGGTATCCATATTTGACACCGTCGAACCGGGCCAGATTGGAACTTGCCTCTGCCGAGGCAATAATATAATAAGAAGGAATGACATATTCTGTCATGCCAAGGGAGAACTCTTCCACTGATGCTCCCCGTTCTTTCAGGATCTCCATGGTCTTCTTCAAAGCATCCCGCACTTCCGGGTCAATTCCTTCGTCCAGATATTCTTTCGGAATCCCAACCTTCATTCCGCGGATATCTCCCGCAAGATCCTCCTCAAAATCCAGAGTCTCCCTCTTCAAAGAAGTACTGTCTCTTCTGTCCTGCCCGGCCAGAAGGGAAAGCATCCGTGCACAGTCCGCCACATCTTTTCCAATAGGTCCGATCTGATCCAGCGAGGATGCATATGCGATCAGACCGTACCGGGAAACAGTCCCGTAGGTCGGTTTGATTCCCGTCACTCCACAAAAGGAACTTGGCTGGCGGATGGATCCTCCGGTATCCGATCCCAGGGCAATAAAACATTCATCCGCCGCCACTGCCGCACAGGAACCCCCGGAAGAGCCGCCCGGCACATGTCCGGTATTCCACGGATTTTTTGTCACCTTCCGCGCAGAAGTCTCCGTCGTGCTTCCCATGGCAAACTCATCCATGTTGGTCTTCCCGAGAATAATGATGCCTGCCTCTTTGAGTTTTTCTACCGCACAGGCATCATAGGGTGGGTAAAAACCGCTTAAAATCCTGGATGCACACGTTGTTTCCATACCTTTTGTGCAGATATTATCCTTGACCGCTGCCGGCACTCCGGCAAATGGCCCCTGATATTTTCCGGATCGGATACCCTGCTCCACTTCCTCTGCCCGGGCAAGCGCTCCTTCCCGGTCAATCTGCAGGAATGCTCCGATCTGCGGTTCCATCCTTTCTATCTGTAACAGGGAAGCTTCCACAGCCTCCGATGGGCGGATCTCCCCTTTTTGAATCTTTCGGGCAAGCTCCCCGGCCGTCCATGTCAGATATTCTTCTCCCATACCATTCCTCCTCTATACTGTCTTCGGCACCAGATACTGCCCCTCTTTTTTCTGCGGAGCATTCTCAAGCAGTGCTTCCCACTGATCTTCCCGTTCCACAATATCCTCACGAAATACATTCTGTACCGGAAAGACATGGGACATGGGTTCCACCCCGTCCGTATCCAGCTCTTCCAGCTTTTCCATATAGGCAAGGATTTTTTTTAACTCTCCGGCTGTCTCCTGCTTTTCTTCTTCCGTGAGACTGATCTGGGAAAGGATTTCCAGATATTCCATAGTTTCATCCCAGCTGATTTTTTTCATTGCCATCTCCTTTCTACGGCTCCAGCCGTTTCAAATCTCTCGGAAACAGACAGGTCTCCCGGATATTCTCTTCCCCCAGAAGCTGCATGGTCAGCCGTTCCAGCCCGATTCCAAGCCCGCCGTGAGGCGGCATTCCATATAAAAAGGCAGAAAGATAATCTTCCAGTCCTTCTGTCGTCATCTTCTTTTCTCCGATTTTTGCGGTCAGCTTATCATAATCATGTATCCGCTGGCCTCCGGTTGTCACTTCCAGTCCTCGAAATAAAAGGTCGAAGCTTAATGTCACCTTTGGGTCCGCCGGATCATCCATCGCATAGAACGGGCGTTTTCTGGAAGGATAATGGGTGACAAAGACAAAATCCGCGCCGTATGTCTCTTTAAAGTAACGGCCGATCAGTTCTTCCTCCTCCGGTTCCAGATCATACGGTGCCCGCATCGGTCTTTGGTAAACTTCCGCAACAAGCTGTTTCGCCTCATCGAACCGGACAGACGGGATCTCATCCGTCTTCGGAAGCCGGGCGCCAAGAAGATCCAGCCACGGCCGGTACTCCTGCTCCAGAAGGCGGGTCATATACTGCAAAAATCCGGTTTCCACTTCCATCACATCGGTGAAATCATCAATATAGCCCATCTCCAGATCCAGGCTGGTATATTCATTGAGATGTCGTTTTGTATTGTGTTTTTCTGCCCGGAAAACAGGTCCCGTTTCAAATACCCGGTCAAACACCCCCACCATCATCTGTTTGTACAGCTGGGGACTTTGCTCCAGTACCGCCTTTTTGTGAAAATAGTCAAGCCGGAAGAGGTTGGCTCCTCCCTCTGCTCCTTTTGCTCCGATTTTTGGCGTATGGATTTCCGTGAATCCGTTCTGAAAAAGATACTCCCGGAAAGCCCGGCAGATCCCCTCCTGAATCTTAAATTTTGCCCGCTCTCTGAGATTTCTGAGAGATAACGGCCGCACGGAGAGTTTCGCTTCCAGTGAAGTATTCAGTTTTTTTCTGGATACCGGAAGCGGGAAAGCCTTCTTCGACTCGGAAAGTTTTGTGACTTCTTCTGTCACAATTTCCAGTCCGCCGGGCGAACGTTCTTCTTTCCGAATGGTTCCTTCTGCTTTCAGGGTATCTCCTTCCCGGACCTCCCGGTACCCTTCCTTTGTTTTTCCTTCTTCACAGACAAGCTGCAGCAGGCCGTCCCGCCTCCGCAGAATGAGAAAGGTAATCTCTCCCATCCTTCTGACGGAATGGACCGCACCCTTTACTTTTACGTGCGCTCCTTCTTCCATGGCCTTTAATGCCGTAGCCGCACCGGCCGAATCCTTTGTCACACCAGTTATCTTTTCCATCCAATTCACACCCCTGTCTTTTCTATTGCTGTCAAAGCACTGAAAAAAGGCGCACTTACCGCTCATATTCCGGTAAGAACGCCCTTGTTCTTTCATATCCTGCTATTCTTTTATGATCTTCACTCCTGTCAGGAAAGATTGGTATAGCCCATCAGGGAAAGATCTACTTCCCTTGCTGCTTCCTTTCCTTCCCGGATTGCCCATACAACGAGAGACTGTCCGCGTCTCATATCACCTGCCGTAAACACATTCGGAACACTGGATGCAAATCCCGTATCCTCTACCGTGTTCCTGCCGGTCTTTTTGACCTGAAATGCGTCCATCACATAGTCCTCCGCCCCGGTAAACCCGGCAGCGATCAGCACCAGATCCGCCGGGATCGTCTGTTCGCTTCCCTTGACCGGAACCATATCTATCCGCCCGGTCTTCTTGTTTTTCTTCGGTTCCAGCCGGACTGTCCGGATGGCGCATACTTCCCCGGCCTCGTTTTTGATATATTCTTTTACCGTCGTCTGATAAATCCTCGGATCGTTTCCGGAAAGAGCGATCACTTCCTGCTGTCCGTAATCGGTTTTCAAAACCCTCGGCCACTCCGGCCACGGATTATTTTCGCTCCGCTTTTCAGGCGGTTTTGGCATCATCTCAAGCTGTACCACCGATTTTGCGCTCAGGCGCACGGCCGTTCCGGCACAGTCGTTTCCGGTATCCCCTCCCCCGATAATGACAACGTTTTTATCTTTGGCAAGCTCATACGGTACCTTCGCGAAATCCGAATCCAGAAGGGTCTTTGTCACTTCTGAGAGGAAATCTACCGCAAACCGGATGCCTTTGGCATCTCTTCCCGGCGCATCGATGTCTCTTGGCCTGGAAGCTCCGCAGGCAAGGATGACACGGTCAAAGGATGCCAGAATCTCTTTTGCGTCCTGATCCCGTCCCACATCGGTATTCGTCCGGAAGACAACGCCTTCCTCCTCCATAAGCTTCCGCCTGCGCTCGATGGCTGATTTTTCCAGCTTCATGTTGGGAATTCCGTACATCAGGAGCCCTCCGATCCGGTCATGCCGTTCAAATACCGTCACGCTGTGGCCTCTCCGGTTCAGAAGAAGCGCCGCCGCGAGACCTGCCGGCCCGCTTCCGATCACCGCAACCGTTTTTCCGGTCCGGATTTTCGGAGGATGCGGCACAACAAGGCCTTCGGCAAATGCTCTGTCGATAATCGCACGCTCATTTTCTTTTGTCGCCACCGGATCTGTATTCACATTGCAGGTGCAGGCCGCCTCACACAGTGCCGGACATACCCGGGAGGTAAACTCCGGGAAACAGTTCGTCTTCTGAAGCCGTTTGTAGGCCTGCCCGTACTGCTCGTGGTATACCAGATCATTGAATTCCGGAACCAGATTATTTAACGGGCACCCGGAAGCCATCCCGTTCAGATTTCCTCCGAACTGGCAGAACGGCACGCCGCAGGCCATGCATCTCGCGCCCTGCTCTTTCTGCCTTGCAGGAGGGAGCGGTTCGTGAAATTCATGGAAATCAACAATCCGCTCTTTCGGGAGCCGTTCTTTCCCGGTCTGCCTTTCATATTCTAAAAATCCTGTCGGTTTTCCCATCGCTACTGGTTCCCTCCCATCTTTTTCTGTCCTGTACTCTCATAAAATGCTTCGATCTGGGCCTGCTCGCTTCCAAGTCCCATCTCTTCATAGTGTTTGCTCAGGACAAGCATCTTTTTATAGTCATTTGGAATGATCTTTTTAAACTTCGGAAGGTACTCATCAAAATGTTCCAGAATCATCCGGCCTTTTAAAGAACCGGTCTCCTCCACATGTTCCCGGATCATCCCTCTTAATTCTTCCGCCTCGGATTTCCACGTAATCTCCTCCATGGAAATCATGGACTTGTTGATGTTCCGGTACAGCGAATTCTCCTCATCCAGCACGTAGGCGATACCGCCGCTCATACCTGCCGCGAAGTTCTTTCCGGTCCTGCCGATAACGGCAACCCTTCCTCCTGTCATGTACTCGCATCCGTGGTCTCCCACGCCTTCCACCACTGCTGTTGCTCCGGAGTTGCGCACACAGAACCGCTCTCCGGCCATTCCGCAGATGAATGCTTTTCCGGAAGTTGCGCCGTAAAGCGCCACATTTCCGACAATCATGTTTTCATCTGCCCGATAAGTACTTTCTTTCGGCGGATACACGGCCAGCTTCCCGCCGGAGAGTCCTTTTCCGAAGTAATCATTACTGTCCCCGGACAGGCGGATCGTAAGCCCTGCCGGAATAAATGCTCCGAAACTCTGTCCTCCGGTTCCCGTGCATTCCACTGTATACATATCTTCCTGCACCCCTTCCGGATGCCGTCTGGTAATCTCGGAACCGAACATGGTGCCGAATGTCCTGTCTGTATTTTTTACGCGGACCTCCACCCGGCCCGGTTTTTCCTTGGCAAGCTTTTCTCCAAGTTCCCTGATCAGCACCGTTTCATCCAGCGTCTTTTCCAGCCCGAAATCATACTCCCCTTTGATATTGTTTTCTCCGGTATACGGATGATCCAGGACCGCACTCAGATCAATGGTCCTGCCACGCTCGTTTTCCGGCTGTTCCTTTGCTTTTAACATATCCGTGCGGCCTACCATTTCATCAATCGTCCGTACACCAAGTTTTGCCATATATTCCCGAAGTTCCTGTGCGATAAATTCCATGAAATGAATAACGTACTCCGGTTTCCCTTTAAAACATTTCCGCAGCTCCGGATTCTGTGTTGCCACGCCCATCGGGCAGGTATCCTGATTGCATACACGCATCATGACACACCCGAGAGTCACAAGCGGAGCCGTCGCAAATCCGAATTCTTCCGCTCCAAGAAGCGCTGCTACCGCTACGTCCCGGCCGCTCATGAGCTTTCCGTCCGTCTCGATGTGTACCCGGTTCCTCAAACCGTTTTTCAGAAGAGTCTGGTGTGCCTCCGCAAGTCCCAGCTCCCACGGAAGCCCTGCATTGTGGATGGAACTTCCCGGAGCAGCTCCGGTTCCACCGTCATATCCGGAGATCAGCACGACCTGCGCTCCCGCTTTTGCAACGCCGGCCGCAATCGTTCCAACTCCTGCCTCGGATACGAGTTTCACCGAAATTCTTGCATCCTTATTCGCATTTTTCAGATCGTAGATCAGCTGTGCCAGATCCTCGATAGAATAGATATCATGGTGAGGCGGCGGGGAAATCAGGCTCACGCCCGGTGTGGAGTACCGTGTTTTTGCAATCCACGGATACACTTTCCTTCCCGGCAGATGTCCGCCCTCTCCCGGTTTTGCCCCCTGTGCCATCTTGATCTGGATCTCGTCGGCGCTCACCAGATACCGGCTCGTCACGCCGAATCTTCCGCTTGCCACCTGTTTGATGGCAGAGCACCGGTTCTCCTTTGTCCCCTTGGTCAGGAGACGTTCCGGCGACTCTCCTCCTTCCCCGCTGTTGGATTTTCCATGGATCGCATTCATAGCAAGGGCCAGTGCCTCATGTGCCTCCTGGGAAATGGAACCGTAGGACATAGCGCCGGTCTTGAACCGTTTCACAATGGATTCGACGCTTTCCACTTCCTCGATCGGGACGCCGTTTTCCGGATAGTTGAACTCCATCAGACTTCGCAGATACCCGGTTTTCTCCTTGTCAATCTTCCCGGTATATTCCTTAAACATCTGGTAATCGTTCTGCCATACCGACTGCTGAAGCAGGTGGATCGTCTCCGGATTGTACCGGTGATGTTCTCCCTGGCTTCGGAAACTGTGGCGTCCGATGCTCTCCAGTGTCAGGTCCGTATCCAGCCCCAGCGGATCAAATGCCTGACTGTGGAGCCGTTCCACATCTTCTTCGATTTCCTTCATGGTGATGCCTCCCACCCGGCTGACGGTATGGGTAAAATATTTGTCGATCACTTCTTTGGAGATTCCCACAGCCTCAAAAATCTGGGATCCCTGATAAGACTGGATTGTGGAAATTCCCATCTTGGAAGCGATCTTGACAATTCCATTCAAAATTGCCTGATCGTAATCGTAAACTGCCGCATAATAATCTTTTTCCAGAAGTCCGTTTTCAATCATCTCCCGTATGGTCTCATGCGCCAGATACGGGTTCACCGCGCTTGCGCCGTATCCGAGAAGCGTCGCAAAATGATGGACTTCTCTTGGCTCTGCAGACTCCAGAATGATCGGCATGGACGTACTCTTTTTCGTCCGCACGAGATAATGGTGCACTGCGGAAACCGCCAGAAGCGACGGAATCGCCACATGGTTTTCGTCCACGCCACGGTCTGTCAAAATCAGGATTGTAGCCCCGTCCTTATAGGCACGGTCCACTTCAATAAAAAGACGGTCCAGCGCCTTTTCCATCGGCATGTTCTTAAAACAGATGATGGAAACTTCCGCCGGGCAGAATCCCGGTTTTTTCATGTCCTTGATCTTCAGAAGATCCGTGTCGGAAAGAATCGGATTGTTGACTTTCAGAACCTGACAGTTTTCCGGCTGCTCTTTTAAGATGTTTCCTTCTTTTCCGATGTACACGCTTGTAGATGTCACAATCTCCTCCCGGACCGCATCGATCGGAGGGTTCGTCACCTGCGCAAACCGCTGTTTAAAATAATAGAACAACGGCTGATGCTCTTTTGAAAGCACTGCAAGCGGGGTATCCACTCCCATCGCCGCGATGCCTTCCGCACCGTTTAATGCCATGGTCCGGATGGAATCATGATATTCCTCATAAGAATATCCAAAAGCCTTTCTGAGCTTTGCACATTCTTCCGTTGTATACTGCTCCACCTTCCTGTTCGGAATCTTCAGATCCTTCAGCTCCACCATATGCTGATCCAGCCATTCGCCGTACGGCTGTCTCTTCGCATAGTATTCTTTCAGCTCATCATCGTTGATGATCCTTTGTCCGATTGTATCCACCACCAGCATTTTCCCCGGATGAATTCTTCCTTTCTCCAGGATCTGGTCCTCCCGGATATCCTCTAACACACCGACCTCGGAGGCCAGATAAAGGTGATGGTCTTTTGTAATATAGTATCTCGAAGGGCGGAGACCGTTCCGGTCCAGTACTGCGCCGAGAATGTCTCCGTCACTGAACATGACCGATGCCGGACCGTCCCACGGTTCCATCATGGTCGCATAATACTGATAGAAATCTTTCTTCGCCTGTGTCAGTGTATCATTGTTTGCCCATGGCTCCGGGATGACAGACATGACCGCAAGAGGCAGATCCATACCATTCATCACAAGAAATTCCAGCGCATTATCCAGCATCGCGGAATCAGAACCGCTCCGGTCCACTACCGGCAGAATCTTGTGAAGCTTGCCCTCAAAATACGGGGAGGACATGTTTTCCTCTCTTGCCAGCATCTTATCCGCATTGCCCTGAATGGTATTAATTTCTCCGTTATGCACAATAAACCGATATGGATGGGCCCTCTGCCAGCTCGGCTCCGTATTGGTGCTGAACCGGGAGTGTACCAGTGCAATCGAGGACTGATACCGCTCATCCTGCAGATCCGTGAAAAAGGTGCGAAGCTGTCCTACGAGAAACATCCCTTTGTACACGATCGTCCTGCTGGAAAGAGAGACCACATAGGTTTCTGTTGTGCTCTGCTCAAACTCTCTCCTTACAACGTAAAGCCTGCGGTCAAAGTCCAGCCCCTTTTCTACATCCTCCGGCTTTGCCACGAATCCCTGCATAATTTTCGGCATGCAGTCTTTTGCTTTCTTTCCGAGTACTTCCGGGCAGACCGGGACTTCCCGCCACCCAAGAAAGGTAAGTCCTTCTTTTTTCACGATGGTCTCAAACATTTTCCGGGCCTGGTTTCTCCTTAGTTCATTCTGCGGGAAGAAAAACATCCCGATTCCGTACTCCCGTTCTTCCCCGATATCGATCTGTGCTTTTTTACATGCTTCGCGGAAAAAAGAATGGGAAATCTGAAGCAGAATTCCGACTCCGTCTCCGGTCTTTCCTTCTGCGTCTTTCCCCGCCCGGTGTTCAAGATTTTCCACAATCTCAAGCGCCTGGCTGACTACCCGGTGTGTCTTTTTTCCCTTTATATTTACGACTGCGCCGATTCCGCAGTTATCGTGCTCCAGCATCGGGCAGTACAATCCTTGTTTTCCTTTCATCTGATTCTTCCTTTCGCTTCGTTTCTATTTCTGATGCTCTGCCGCCGCTTTGACAAAGCCCGCAAACAGCGGATGCGGACGGTTCGGCCTGGATTTGAATTCCGGATGAGCCTGAGTTCCGATATAAAACGGATGATCTGTGATCTCAATCATTTCCACAATCCGTTTGTCCGGTGACAGTCCTGCCAGATGAAGCCCTGCCTTTTCCAGCACTTCCCTGTAATCGTTATTGACTTCATAACGATGTCTGTGCCGCTCGGAAATCTCTGTTTTGCCATAGAGCGCACAGCTTCTGGAATGTTCATCCAGCACACACGGATATGCTCCAAGACGGAGTGTTCCGCCGATGTTTTCCACATCTTTCTGATCCGGCATCAGCGCAATCAGCGGATGCAGCGTCTCCGGATGGAACTCGATACTGTCCGCATCGTGATAGCCGACCACATACCGGGCAAAGGCAACGATCGCCATCTGCATGCCCAGGCAGATACCAAGATACGGGATATTCTCTCTTCTCGCATAGTCCGCCGCAAGAATCATTCCCTCCGTACCACGCTTTCCGAATCCGCCCGGTACGAGAATTCCGTCCACGCCTCCAAGCTTCTCCTCCAGGTTTTCCTCTGTAATCTCCTCCGAGTCCGTCCATCTAAACTGAATATCCGCATGGCAGCTGATTCCGCCGTGCTTCAATGCTTCCACCACACTGAGGTAGGCATCGTGAAGCTGGGTATATTTTCCTACGATGGCAATCTCGACTTCCTGCTTTGGATGACGGAGCGCTTCGGTCATTTCGATCCAGTCCTGAAGATCCGGCTCTCTGTCTTCCAGATGCAGGCATTTTAAAACCGCCTGTGCCAGATGCTCTTTTTCCATGGCAAGCGGCGCTTCATAGAGATAGTCCACATCCAGGTTCTGAAGAACATTTTCTGACGGCACATTACAGAAGAGTGCGATTTTGTCCCGCATCTCCTGCGGTACCGGATACTCGGAACGGCAGACCAGAATGTCCGGCCAGATTCCAAGCCGCTGCAGTTCCTTTACGCTTGCCTGGGTCGGTTTCGTCTTCATTTCTCCGGACGCTTTCAGATACGGAATCAGCGTTACATGGATGAGGATCGCATTCTCCTTTCCCACATCATGCTGGAACTGGCGGATCGCCTCCAGGAACGGCTGGCTTTCGATATCCCCTACAGTGCCTCCCACCTCAATGATGGCGATCCGGTCCTCTCCCGGATCTTTTGCCCGGTAAAAACGTTCTTTGATCTCATTTGTAATATGCGGAATCACCTGAACAGTGCCTCCGCCGTAATCTCCGTGACGCTCTTTATTTAGCACAGACCAGTAAATCTTTCCGGAGGTGACATTGGAATTCTTATCCAGACTCTCGTCAATGAACCGCTCATAATGTCCCAGATCCAGATCCGTCTCCGTTCCGTCATCCGTCACAAACACTTCCCCGTGCTGGATTGGATTCATCGTTCCCGGATCCACATTGATATACGGGTCAAATTTCTGCATGGTCACCTGATATCCTCTTGCTTTTAACAGCCTTCCAAGTGACGCTGCCGTGATTCCTTTCCCCAGTCCGGATACCACTCCGCCTGTTACAAATACATATTTTACCATTCTTTCTGTTACCTCCTTACGACTTTCCTCCATCCGGCAGGATGGAATTTCAAATAAAAAAGGGGGCAAAAGTGCCCGAAACCGCTTTCGTCCTGCGTTTCTTTATCGACACCTTTGCCGCCTTTATTGCCATATGCTCTTTTCTTTTTTTATTATTCCATTACTATACTCTAATTTTCTTCGTTTGTAAATCCCTTTTTTTCGCTTTCCGCAGGAACCGGATAGTGGTTGTCAAAACATGCTTTACAAATCCCCAGATCTCCTACCATTGTCTGCAGGTCCTCAATTTTCATGTATCCGAGGGAATCTGCACCGATAATTTCACGGATTTCTTCTGTTGTATGGTCCGCCGCAATGAGCTGCTCATTGGACGGTACATCCGTTCCGTAATAACATGGATACAGAAACGGAGGGGCGCTGATGCGTACATGAACCTCTTTTGCCCCTGCCTTTTTCAGCATCTGAATCAGGTTGGCCATCGTGGTCCCCCGAACGATGGAATCATCCACCAGTACAATCCGTTTATCCTTTACAACAGATTCCAGAACGTTCAATTTCAGCTTGACACTGGATTCTCTTTCTTTCTGTGTCGGTTTGATAAAGGTCCTTCCGATATAGCTGTTTTTATAAAAGGCGATTTCGAATGGAAGTCCTGCCTCCATGGCATATCCTTTTGCTGCCGTAAGTCCGGATTCCGGAACACCGGTCACAAGATCCGCATCCACAGGCCACGCTTTTGCCAGGGCCCGTCCGGAACGGATTCTGGCATCATAGATTTTAATGCCGTCCATCTCACTGTCCAGACGCGCAAAATAGATGTATTCAAAAATACAGTGTGCCCGCTCCTTCTGCTGCAGTTCCTTATTGGACGTGATGCCTTTTTCCGTAATTGCAACCATCTCTCCCGGCTCAATGTCCCGGATAAACTCTGCTCCTACGGATGCAAGGGCACAGCTCTCCGATGCGACAATGTAAGCATTGTTCCTCTTTCCGATACAGAGCGGTTTCAGACCGAACGGATCTCTCACGGCGATCAGTTTTCTCGGGCTCATCACGACAAGAGCATATCCACCCCGGATCCGTCTTGCTGTATGGAGAACAGCCTCCTCCACATTTCTGGTATGGACTCTCTCGCGCGCAATATAATATGCAATCATCTCGGAATCTGTCGTTGTATGGAAAATGGCACCTCCGTATACGAGTTCTTCTTTCAGACTTGCAGCATTGACCAGATTTCCATTATGCGCAAGAGCCAGCGTCCCCTTGATATAATTCAAAACAAGAGGCTGTGCATTCTCTCTTGTAGAGCCTCCCGTTGTTGAATACCGGACATGTCCGATTCCAAGATTTCCATGGAGAGATGACAGCGTATCCGGCTTAAATACCTCGCTGACAAGTCCAAGATCCTTATGATATGCGATGTTTCCCCTGTCTCCTTTTGTATCGGATACAACGATACCGCAGGATTCCTGTCCTCTGTGCTGCAGAGAACAGAGCCCGTAATAAACCGATGACGCAACATCATTCCCGTCAAAATCGTAAATGCCGAACACACCGCACTCTTCTCTGACTCCGGTTTCCTGATACTGATCATATTGTAAACATGTCTTCATTTTCCTTCCTCCGTCCATTGATCTCATCATCTTGTAATAGAAAAAACAAAGTGGTTATTACCTACCGCGTTCATATTAAGACATTTTAATGGTCTTTTTCGGTTTTGCAAGGGTTTTTTTCTTTTTTTATTATTTTTCAAAAAAAGGATTGACAGATTTCTTGTTTTGTGTTTATACTACACAGCATAAAGCAAAGGCGCTTTGGACATTGTCCGAAGTGCCTTTTTCTGTTGTATGGATCCGCGGATTCATGCATGATTTCTTCAGGAAATGAAAGGAGCAGTCTCTATATGATGAAAGAAGTATCAAAAACCATACCGGAACTTTACGGAAGTCTTGTATTCAATGACAAAGTCATGCGCGAACGTCTTCCAAAAGACACCTACAAGGCACTTCACAAAACCATACAGAACGGAACACACCTGGAGCTTGATGTGGCAAATACCGTTGCCGCTGCCATGAAAGAATGGGCCATCGAGCACGGCGCAACCCATTTTACCCACTGGTTCCAGCCGATGACCGGATTTACAGCGGAAAAGCATGACAGCTTTATTTCCCCGGTGGGCGGCGGACAGGTCATCATGGAGTTTTCCGGGAAAGAACTGATCAAAGGAGAACCGGATGCATCCAGCTTCCCTTCCGGCGGCCTGCGTGCCACCTTCGAGGCAAGAGGATATACCGCCTGGGACCCGACTTCCCCTGCTTTTATCAAGGACGGCTCTCTCTATATTCCGACTGCCTTTTGTTCCTACAATGGTGAAGCCCTGGATAAGAAAACTCCTCTGCTTCGCTCCATGGAAGCTCTGAACAAGGAGGCATTGAAAGTTCTTCATCTTCTTGGCAATACAAAAGTGAAAAAAGTCGATACGACCATCGGGTCCGAGCAGGAATACTTTCTGGTAGACAAGGATCTTTATAAAAAACGGAAGGACCTGCTTTTCTGCGGACGGACGCTGATCGGCGCTCCGGCCCCGAAAGGACAGGAAATGGAAGATCACTACTTCGGTGTCTTAAAACCGAAGGTGGCTGCCTATATGCATGATCTGGACGAAGAGCTCTGGAAACTCGGTGTTCCGGTCAAGACGAAGCACAACGAAGTCGCACCGGCACAGCACGAACTTGCACCGGTATTCGATACAGCAAACGTGGCGGTCGACCACAACCAGCTGACCATGGAAATGATGAAAAAAATCGCTGACTCCCATCATCTTGCCTGCCTTCTCCATGAAAAACCATTTGAAGGTGTCAACGGAAGCGGAAAGCATAACAACTGGTCCCTCGTCACGGATTCCGGCGAGAACCTTCTCGATCCCGGGAAAACTCCGGCGGAAAATACACAGTTCCTTGTCTTTTTGATGGCAGTTATCGCGGCTGTGGACGATTACGCAGATCTGATGCGTGTCTCCGTTGCAAGTGCAGGAAATGACCACCGGCTTGGAGCCAACGAAGCGCCTCCGGCCATCGTCTCCATCTTCCTCGGCGATGAACTGACCTCCGTACTGAAATCCATCGAAGAAGGAACCGACTTCCTCAAGCAGAAGCAGATTCTTATGGAGATCGGTGCAAAAGTGCTGCCGCATTTTGCCAAAGACACAACTGACCGGAACCGTACCTCACCGTTTGCCTTTACGGGAAACAAATTTGAGTTCCGTATGCCGGGAAGTGCCCTGTCCGTCGCAGAGCCAAACGTCATCTTAAATACCGCTGTCGCAGAATCTCTGAGCCGGATCTACGAAGTGCTCAAAGACGTCCCGGAAGAACAGATGGAAGAACAGATTCAGGAACTTTTAAAATCCATGATTACGCAGCATAAGCGTATTCTCTTTAACGGAAACGGATACACCGATGAATGGGTGGAAGAAGCGAAAAAGCGCGGGCTTTTCAACCTGAAATCTCTGCCGGACGCTCTGCCGCAGTTTATCGCGGAAAAGAATATTGATCTCTTTATAAAACACAGGATCTTTACAAAAGAAGAGATCTACTCACGGTATGAAATCATTCTGGAAAACTACTCCAAGACGATCCATATCGAGTCTCTGACCATGCAGGACATGGTGAAAAAAGACTTCACACCGGCACTTTTTGCCTATGTATCCGATGTGACAAAGGAAGCGCTCGACAAACGGAAACTCCTTCCGTCCCTGTCTGCGTCCTACGAAGAAAAAATCGTCCAGACGCTGACCGAATCTTCCGAACAGATCGTACTTGCTCTGGCCGCTCTCACCGAGGACACAAAAAAGGCAGAACAGATGGAGGAACCACTTGAGACCGCACGCTATTATCATGATTCAATTCTGAAAGACATGGATACCCTCCGTGCCTCCGTGGATCAGGCTGAAGCCATCATTCCGGGGAGTTACCTGCCATATCCAACTTACGACGAGTTGCTCTTTTCTTTACGATAGGCAGCGCTGGTTCCCCGGGATAATATCTTTTCCTACAGTAGGCAGAGGAGTCCCCGCATCTTTGCGGCGACTCCTCTGCACCCTCTTTTGGGTTAGTTCTTTACTTCTTCTTCAATACCGATACATAAATTTGTATGACGTTCAATCGAATTCATCCCCTCTTCAATATAAGCCCATGATGTTTGATAATCATGATGTACCGAAAAGTCTGAACAACACATAAAGTCTGTAAAGCCTTTTAAATCTTTTTTGTATTTCCTTGCAAAATCATACGCATCCTCTTCCTTTTCTTCTTCTGTACTATTCCGCTTATTATATAGTACATGATCTAAATTACAAGACATATAGTATACCCTATATTGGATATTCCATATCTGCCCCGTTTTTCTTAACCGGTATAAGTTCTCCTTTTTTTGAAGATTCCGCTCTATAATTTCATCAGGCTTTTGTGTATGAATTCCATCCGATTGATATAATATCTCTTTAGCCGATTCATCTTCAATAATTTTTTCATCTGGTATAAACACGGCATCTGTATCTACAATATGGATAATTTGTTTAAAATCTTTTGCTTTATAATGTTGGGAATTTGCATACTTTCGTATTTCATTTCCGAGTTTAGAAATAATATTAGATGATTGAACTCCCTTTCTGGATGTAATATCCCCATGCATAATATGAATGTAAACTTTATCTCTGTCGAAAAGTTGACTCAATGCCACGCCAAGCGCCGTCTCATCCGAGGGTCCCTCCACAATAACAAGCACAATTTTTCTATGGGACAAATGTCTCACCCGCCTCTCGAAATGCTAACGCAATCTCGTAGTTATTTGTTGGACAGTATACTTGTTCATTTTGTTCCCCAAGAACAATATCTCGATAATAAAAGTCCCGTAAATTATTTGTTCCTTTTACATTTGTAAACCGAATATACCGATTTTCCGGATTTGTTGTTGTAAACGCAACAAACCCTTTGTCCAGTGTCTCCAATGGTCTGAGATTGTGTGAAGTAAAGATAAGTTGTCCCTTCCCTTTCTCAGAAATAATGTGCAGCAGTTCTCCGAGAAGATATTCAAAAATCCCTGCATCCAGTTCATCTACTGCTACAGTAATGGATGGGTTATTATAAACTACAATCAACAACTGTAAAATCGAAACGATTTTTTTTATTCCTTCTGATTCATACCGAAACGGAATCGCCTTGTTGTTTTTTAAAGACATTAATTGAATCATTCTTCCCAGGCTTCCATCTTTTTCCACAACCGGTCCCAAATCAATTATATCAATCGTCAGCCCCGGAACTAATTCCTGCAGCACAATATTCATATTCGCAATAATTTTTCTAACAATTTCCATTGCCTTTTCCGGAATTGATGCTGGGATATTCAATGGAAGCAAAAGACTTCCAAAGGATTCTGAAGTATCATCTTTATATTTAAAAGCCAGCGGAAGCGCATTCATATTGATTAGCCCCTCGTGCTCCGTATCAATTATAAACAGTTCTCTGTTTCCAAATCGATGCAATCCTTCCAAAATATCCAAATACAACTTTACCTGACAGTTTTCCCGGAAGCGCCTCATCATTTCTCTGGAAAAAATAAATGTTCTGGACTGCTCTTGAACCAGCCTTTTTGTCACGAGCATCTCTGTCACGTCTTCCGTGCTGTTTCCCAGTAGTTCCTGATACTTTGATTTTGGGAGAAAAATTCCATCTGCGCTTGTATCAATCAACGGACCTTTCCGAATTTTTTTCTCATTTGATGTGTACCCATAACTCAATACTTCATCAAAAATCTTGACTTTATACTTCGTTTTAGAATTTTCCAATTTGTTATCATGATAAGGAGATTCGTCTATAACTTTTTCCATAGAAAACTGATACCAAAGATTACAGCAATAGTCCTCCTGCTGCAATATAAACTGGAATTTTAATGTAGAAGTCCGCTCCTCTACATTAATATATTCTGCATATTTTTCTGGAATTGGCTGACTGCATAATGCAAAACGCAATAACTGTACTGCATCAATGAGTGCCGTTTTTCCTGACCCATTTTGTCCATATAAGCCAAGAATACTTGCACGATAATTCTTTCTTCTGTTTTTTAAGCTAATCGTTCCCTTCTTCACATTTTTAAAGTTTTCTATCGTAATATTCTCAATTCTGATAAACTGTTTCTCCACTGCATTCACCACCCCTGCATTCATTGATATATACAGTATATCATGACCTTTCCCGGTGTTCAACTTTCATTTTTGCATTTAATATTTCGATTTTTTATTTCATACATATTTATATTAGTATCTTTCCGTCAAAGAAAAATATACATGGATTCTCCATTCCCGCTTACATCTTCCCTAAAACGATAATTTATGCCGCTCAAAATAGAGCGGCATAGCTTTTTCATATAATTAAGTTATTGCTGTACCCTTTTGGCGATTTCCCGGTTGATCCGATTTCTGAGAGCGAGCAGGTAATAATCCGATTTCGGGAAGCGCTTGAATGTCAAAGGCTCCGCCAGATCTTCTTCGATACACTCCATGACAAAATCACGTCCTGCCAGGGATTCCAGCAGTTCACATGCCCGCATGTCCTGAAGTGCCTCTTCGTGCACCATCATACGGATGGATTCTTCCGGATGCCGGTCCTCTCCCGGATATACAAGGAACGCATCCCCGGACGGGAATGCTCCGCCTGCATCCGTCACCTGATACGGATTGATCTTCTCAAGTGAGAACTGGCTGTTGTAGAAGTTGTATCCCCAGTGAAGAATTCCGATGATTTTGTATTTATAGAGCTGCAGCCCGTAGATCCTGTTTCTCAGAGACGGCATGGACATAAACCGGTTGCTCACCTCGTAAAACTGTCCGACGCAGTAGTAGGTCCACATATCCGTGAGGCCGTGCTCCAGGAATTCTTCGATCTCATTATTTCCCGGAATCGGCTTGTCTACAAGACCGTGCTTATAGAACTCATAGCTGGAAAGCGCATCAAAGGTGTGGAATCCGTCCAGCAGTCCCTCGATCGACTCTTTCGCGGCCCTGTAGCTCTCCAGATGCTCCTCTCTTGGCTCATCGGACAGATGGAAGTACGTCACCTTGTCAATGCCCCATTCTTTAAGCTTCTGGGTCAGCTGAGGGAGCAGTGCATGGAGGAATTTCGTATACTCTCCGACTGCCGGCGTATGCCATCCGAAAATCTGTTTTTCCTCGCCGTCCACTATTGCCACAACTTTTGGCGCGTATTTTGCTCCCCACTGGGAGAACAGGTGGCACATCTCAAAATACTCGATCCCGCAGGACTGACAGAGGTCAACCCACTGTTTCACCCGGTCAAATCCAAAGACATATTCCCCGTTTTCCACCTTGACATCCAGAAGCTGGGTCGTTGTCCTCTCCACTCCAATCGCGGTATCCAGAGCCGGTGTAAAGAGCGGAGTAAGAATCATATTGCATCCCCGTTTTACATACTCGTGAAGGTAATTCTCTATAATCTCCCAGTGCTCTTCTGAAAATACCGGCACATGGTAATAGTCTGCAAGGCAGTCCAGATAAAACCATTCCGTATGCATGATCTTCTGTTTTGGAAGAACGGCATCATAAATGGTCACTTCAGTCTGTGTGCTTACAAGCGTATCTCCATCTTTTTCCAGGCTTACCGTAATTGGATACGTTCCTGCTTTCACCTCTTCTGTGATCTCGATGTCGATCCAGATACTTCTCCATTTCCTCGGATAGATATCTACCTCATCATCCTTCAGTTCCCGCAGAAGATCCGGATATACGCCGGAATCTGTTCTCAGATAATTATCATCCACGATCGGTCCGCAGGTTCTTCCCACCGGAACCGTTTCCACCTTACGCACATGAATCTGGTCTTTCAGCTCTGAGTCAATATGCACTTTCACACGGTTTTTCATAAACCCGGTGCAGGTACAGGCCGCCTGAAAGGACACTGTTTCCCCTTTCAGCCCCGTCATTTTCATGCACTCCGGCCGGTAAACCGGTCTCTCATCCGGGAACACTTTTTCCAGAGAGCTTACAAGCCTCATCTCATAAACTGTCTCTTGCTTTGTCATCACTTTTCCTCCATGGTTATAATGTTCTTCTATTACTATACTGTTTCCCTGGAAGGGTTAGCAAATTGAAATTACAAATATACGGGGTCTTTTATAGTTTATTTCTATCAATCACACCATAGCCGATTCCGACGTCCTCCCCTGTCATCACAAGCTGTTTCACAGCTCTCTGCAGGCTTGTCTGTTCCGGATAGTTTTCTTTATCTTCCCGGATTTCGCCAAATACCCTTTCCTCCGCCTGGCGGAAAGGATAGATGATCTTTTCCACCTCAAACCGGTTCTGGAATTTCAGAATGTTGCTCTGCTGTTTTAAGAGTTTCTGAAGCTTCGGCGAGAGCAGCCACGATTCACAGTCATACATCGTATACTCCGGTCCGAAAAAGCGGTCTGCCTCCGCAAATGATTTTCCGCATTCCTCATCCAGAAGCGGCTCTCCCTCCGGAATGTGCACATGCAGAACCTTATTCTCCGGATCCGGCTCAAACTGAAGTCTTCCAAGCCGGAAAATTTTCATCTGCAACGGGAGCGACAGCCAGCGTTCTTCCACAATACCCGGAATTCCCTTCGTTTTCATGCACCGCCTGTACCAGATCGTAATATCATAAAAGGTATCAAAATAAACGCGGTCGGAAATCCCTTTCTCCATAAATGCCGGGTACAGATCGCATGCCAGACGCAGGTACAGACAGAGATAGAACTGTTCTTTGTCCGTCCTTTTATCTGCTTCCTCAAAAAATGTCTTTGTATCCTCGTAAAATAAATTCTTCCAGTTCTGATAAACTGTCTCCGTCATCGGAAAGGATCCCGCACAGTTCCTTCCCTCCTCCGGAAGCTGAATCTTCTCCATCAATGTTTCCAGCTCCATCATCTGACTCCTCTCTTTTCGTATCTTCTCTTCAATCCGGTCCGCAAGTTTTTCTGCATCCGGCAGTTCCTTCGGATCACAGCACCAGTATTTCTCATGATCCGCGTCCTTCATTCCCTCAATCAAAATCACATCCGCCTCAGGAAAAAATGCGGTCAGTTCTTCCAGTTTCGTACCTCTTTGATTTTTCACAAGCTGATATTTTCCGGAAGAAAAAACTGCGGATGCATAGGCACCTGCCTGATAGTGCCTCCAGCTGTCCGTTCCTTCCCGGTCCGCCTCAAAGTCATGGCCGTCATGCTTTATGGCCGCAACCTGAAAGCCTCTTCCGGTGAGAATCCGGATGAGTGATTCCATCAGCGTTGTCTTCCCGGAATTTTTCTCCCCGGCTATTCCAAAGAGCACCGGATGCCCTACTATATTCTGATATACCATACCTGTTCTCCCTTTTCAATCCGCTCTCTGCCTTTCTCGATTTTTACCAGACAGTTGCAGCCATTCATGGAACTTAAAATCCCTGATTTTTCTTTATCCTGAGGAATGGTAATTCTGCCGTACTCTTCTTTTCCTCTGATGTAGCGGTCCGTTTTACACGCTTTCTGAAATGCTGTCATCAAGATTCCCTGCTCTTCTTTTGGAAGCAGTTCCTCACATCCAGAAAGACATGCTTCCGCATATCTTACAAAGAGCTCCATATGAACTGCCGCCGCAAATGGATTGCCGGAAAGGCTTACGACCAGCGTCCCCTGTAAGACGGAACATGCTGTCGGGGAACCTGGCTTTACGAGAACACGTTCAAACAGGAAGTCTGCTCCTTCCTGTTTCAGGACATCCTTTACCAGATCTTTTTCCCCCACAGAGACTCCGCCCGTCGTCACAACCAGATCGGCGCAGCCGGCCGCTTTTCTCAGGCTTGTCCGAATAGTTTCCTCCTCATCCGGTATTTCTTCTGCCAGCACAACTTCTCCTCCAAGCTCCCGAATCCGCTCTGCAATCATGAACAAACTGGAGTCGTAAATCTGTCCGGGACGAAGCGTTTTTCCCGGGAAGCACAGTTCATTCCCGGTGGTCAGTACCGCAATTTTCACTTTCTTACTTACCCGGACGGTATGATACCCCGCTGCAGACGCGATTCCGATTCGGATGGCATCGAGCCTGATCCCTTTTTCAAGCAGAAGGTCTCCCTCCCGGAAGTCCTCTCCTGCCGGGCAGTAATTGTCGTATGCATTCTGGCTTTTTCTTATTTGTACTTTCCGTTCTCCACCGTCAGTCTCTTCCTGTTTGACAACAGTATCCGCCCCATTTGGAATCGGTGCCCCGGTCATGATCCGCGCTGCTTCCCCCGGCCTGATTTCCCGCTTCGGATATTCTCCCGCCCACAGTTTTTCCACAACCCGCAGGCAGACCGGCGTCTCTTTTCCGGCATCCCGGATATCTTCCGCACGGAGGGCATACCCATCATAGGGAGATCTTGGAAACGGAGGATTGTCCTGCCAGGCCCGGATCTCTTCAGCAAGGATTCTCCCTCCCGCATCCATCAGGCTGACTTCCTCTGTTTTTTCTTCCCTTACAGCCACTTTTTTTATCAGTTCCTGCGCTTCATTCACTGTCACTGTTTTCCCGTCCATCGTTCCTCCTTTGAAGTCTTCGATATTCCTGCTCTGTATTCAGATTGACGAGCTTTTTCAGCTGTTTTGTCCCGTCGAGAAACGTATATTCCTTCGCTTCTTCTGTCTCAAACAGGCTCTTCATTCTGTAATTTCCCGCTGTGCGCTGCCGTTCCATAACGGGAATCATTGCTTTTGTATAGATACCCGGGAACGGTTCCGGCCCTTTTTCTGTCCGGTAAAATACCGGACGTCCACTCCTCTCATATTCCCGGA